>Ga0213826_1000044_pt1 | contig 254832 bp, 234 predicted proteins | sample MC6MC0899MG_FD_180668 | JGI IMG/M metagenome (GOLD analysis project Ga0213826, IMG submission 180668) | Enriched soil aggregate microbial communities from Iowa State University, Ames, United States - MC6-MC0899-MG | ecosystem: Environmental > Terrestrial > Soil > Unclassified | place: USA... | reverse complement strand
AACTTCGTAATGAATTACGTATGTTCACTCAGAGACTTGGTATTCATTTATTGTCCGAAGACATTAAGAATCCATGTCACTTTGAGTGCCCACACAGATTGTCTGATAAATTGTTAAAGAGCAGTGCCGCTTCGCTTTTCGCAGCGGCGCGGGGTGTGCATATTACGCTTTCCCGCTTCAGAGTCAAGCGTTTATTTTCGCTTTTCTCTGCTGGCGTTCATCTCTGAACCCAGCTAACCCGGCGGCCTGTAAGCCGTTGTTCCGTGTCAGTGGAGGCGCATTATAGGGAGTTATTCCGACGTGACAAGAGGAAATTTAAAAAAAGTTTCCATCCGCGTTTTTTTTCACCAATAGAAGTGAAATCAAGCTACAAATTGTTCTATTTGATGTATCTGCAACCACAATCACATTCGAGGTGGCATAATTATCAGCATGAATATTTAAGGAATAAAAGCGATGCCATTAAGCGCACAACAGCTGGCCGCCCAAAAAAACCTGTCGTACGTGCTGGCAGAAAAGCTGGCTCAGCGGATTTTAGCGGGTAAATATGCCCCGGGTAGCATTCTGCCGGGTGAGATGGAGCTGGGTGAGCAGTTTGGGGTGAGCCGTACCGCCGTGCGCGAAGCGGTGAAAACCCTGACGGCAAAAGGTATGGTGCTTCCGCGTCCTCGTATTGGCACACGCGTGATGCCACAGAGTAACTGGAATTTTCTCGATCAGGAGCTGCTCTCCTGGTGGATGACGGAAGATAACTTTCATCAGGTCGTCGATCACTTTCTGGTGATGCGCAGCAGCCTTGAACCTCAGGCATGTCTGCTTGCCGCCACGCTAGGAACAGCAGAACAGAAAGCACAGCTTAACGCGCTGATGGAAGAGATGGTGTTCCTGAAAAAGCACTTCAACCGCGAACGCTGGGTTGAGGTCGACATGGCCTGGCATGAACACATCTATATGATGAGCGCCAATCCGTTCCTCACCTCTTTTGCCTCTTTATTTCATTCGGTGTATCACACCTACTTTACCTCTATTACACAAAACGAAGTGGTAAAACTGGATTTGCATCAGGCGATAGTGGATGCCATTCAGGAAAGCGACGGGCAGCGAGCCCTGAGTGCGTGCCAGGCATTGCTGGCCGCGCCAACCCACCAGCAGGTAAATAAATGACAAAGAAAAAAGCGCGCAGCATGGCCGGATTGCCGTGGATTGCAGCCATGGCGTTTTTTATGCAGGCACTGGATGCCACCATCCTCAACACAGCGCTTCCCGCTATTGCGCAAAGCCTTAACCGCTCCCCGCTGGCGATGCAGTCCGCCATCATCAGCTACACCCTGACGGTCGCAATGTTAATTCCGGTCAGCGGCTGGCTGGCCGACCGCTTCGGCACCCGCAAAGTTTTCATGCTGGCCGTCACGCTCTTTACGCTCGGTTCGCTGGCCTGCGCGCTCTCCTCATCCTTAACGGAGCTGGTTATCTTCCGCGTACTACAGGGCATTGGCGGCGCGATGATGATGCCGGTGGCGCGCCTTGCCTTGCTGCGAGCCTACCCCAGGAGCGAACTACTTCCCGTGCTCAACTTCGTCACCATGCCGGGACTGGTCGGCCCGATTCTAGGCCCGGTACTCGGTGGCGTGTTTGTCACCTGGGCAAGCTGGCACTGGATCTTCCTGATTAATATTCCGATTGGCGTTGCGGGGCTGCTGTATGCCCGCAAATATATGCCGAACTTCACCACGCCAAGGCGCAGCTTCGATATGGACGGATTTTTCCTGTTTGGCCTGAGCCTGGTGTTATTCTCCAGCGGGATGGAGCTGTTTGGCGAGAAGATCGTCGCAACGTGGTTAGCGCTCTCCGTTATCCTCGGCGGTATTCTGCTATTCCTTCTTTATATACGTCACGCGCGCCGTCACCCGACGCCGTTAATCTCCCTGGGACTCTTTAACACCCGAACGTTTTCCGTAGGGATTGCAGGCAACATTGCGTCTCGTCTGGGGACGGGTTGCGTACCGTTTCTGATGCCATTGATGCTGCAGGTGGGTTTCGGCTATCCGGCCCTGATTGCCGGCTGCATGATGGCGCCCACGGCGATGGGTTCGATCCTGGCAAAATCTACTGTTACACAGGTGCTGCGCTGGTTTGGCTATCGTAAGACGCTGGTTGGCGTAACGGTCTTTATCGGACTGATGATTGCGCAGTTCTCGCTGCAATCCGCCGCGTTGCCCGTCTGGATGCTGATCCTGCCGCTGTTTGTGTTGGGCATGGCGATGTCGACGCAGTTCACGTCGATGAACACCATCACCCTCGCCGATCTGACTGACGAGAACGCCAGCAGCGGCAACAGCGTGCTGGCGGTAACGCAACAGCTGTCGATCAGTCTAGGGGTTGCCGTGAGTGCAGCGGTGCTGAGGTTTTATGAAGGTTTCGACAGCGCAAATACCGTTGAGCAGTTCCACTATACCTTTATCACCATGGGCGCACTTACCGTGGTATCGGCGCTGGTCTTTATGCTGTTAAAACCGAAAGACGGCCGAAACCTGATTAAAGAGCGTCACAAAGAGAAAGCTAAACCGAACCGCGTTCCATCAGAACAGGAGTAAGCTGCAGACGTTGCTGCTGCAGCGTGGGCTGCGCCATACGGTGGATCAACACATCGATGGCCAGCTCGCCCAGTTCATCTTTTGGCTGATGGATCGTGGTCAGCGGCGGCGTCATGTAGCTGGCCAGTTCGATATCGTCATAGCCAATCACCGCCATATCGTCCGGCACGCGTAGCCCCGCCTGATACAACGCCTGGTAGGCACCAAACGCCATCGCGTCGTTACCAATAAACACCGCCTGCGGACGCGGCTTTTGCGCCAGCAGTTTCTGCATCGCCTCGAAACCGCCGTTAAACTCAAAGTCGCCGGTGATTCGATAGCCATCAGGAATGGCAAGCCCCGCTCGTTCCATGGCGCAGAGATACCCTTCCAGACGCAAACGCGCCGGAGTTTTATCCAGCGGCCCCGTAATACAGGCAATGCGAGTGTGTCCTTTATCAATCAGATGCTGAGTCGCCATATCGCCGCCCAGCAGGGAGTTATCCTGAATGAGATCGCTGGTTCCGTCGAACGGCGCCCAGTCCATCATCACGGTGGGAATCGAAGGATAGCGCTGGATAATCTCTTTCGAGGGCTGGTGCGTTTCGGTACAGAGCAGCAGTAGCCCGTCGACGCGTTTTTGCATCAGCGTCTCCAGGTTACGATTCATGCGCTGTTCGTCGCCCTCGGTATTGCACAGCACCAGGCTGTAGCCACGCTCGAAGCAGCTGCGCTCCACGCCGCGAACCAGTTCTGAATAAAAGGGGTTGGTACTGGCGGTGATCAGCATACCGATGGTGCGCGTCTGGTTGAGCTTAAGGCTGCGCGCCAGCGCAGACGGCGCATAGTTGAGATCTTTTACCGCAGCTTCAACTTTCTCCCGAATCGCCTCGCTGACGAAGCGATCGTTGTTTATAACGTGAGAGACCGTCGAGGTAGAAACGCCCGCCATGCGGGCGACATCTTTCATTGTGGCCAAGCGTTACCCCTGCTGACTTAAGAATTCATCGATCTCTTTACGCCACGGAACGGAAGGCTGTGCGCCCTTGCGCGTCACCGCAATCGCGGCGGCGGCGTGTGCGAAGCGGATAGCGTCATCCATTCTCTTGCCTTCCAGCAGCGCGGTCACCAGTGCACCATTGAAGGTATCTCCCGCCGCGATGGTATCAATCGCTTTGACCTTAAAGCCCGGCACGCGGCGGCCTTCGCCATTGACGCTTGCCCACACCCCACGGCTACCCAGGGTGATAATCACGGCGCCGATGCCCTTATCGTGCAGCGCACGCGCGGCTCGCGCGGCATCGTCATCATTTTCAACGCGAATGCCCGTTAGCTTTTCGGCTTCGGTTTCGTTCGGCGTAATGATGTCCACCAGCGCCAGCAGCTCGTCTGATAATACACGGGCTGGGGCAGGGTTAAGTACGACAGTGGTATGATTTTCATGCGCAATTTTGGCAGCGGCCAGCACGCTTTCAACCGGTGACTCCAGCTGCATCAGCAGGGCTTCGGCTCCACCGATGATTGCACGTTGCGCTTCTACGCGCGCCGTCGTCAGCGCAGCGTTAGCGCCAGCATGAATACCGATAACATTCTCACCTTCCGCGTTGACGAAAATCAGCGCCACGCCGGTCGATTCCCCTGCAACAACGCTGACCGGTGCGATATCAATGTTGTCGCTCGCCAGCTGCTTGCGTACGCGCTCACCGGTATCGTCATCACCCGTGCAGGCGATAAACGCAATGTTTGCCCCGCTGCGACCGGCGGCGACGGCCTGGTTTGCACCTTTACCGCCGAAGGCCACCTGATACTGGTTACCCGTGACGGTTTCGCCCGGTGTAGGGAATGATTCAAGGTTAAGAATGTGATCGGCATTGATACTGCCAAGGACGACGAGGTTGCCTGCGGTTTTCATGGTTGGGTTGTCCATCTGAGAGCGCCACCGGTGTTACCCGGTGGCGTATGCCACACTTTTCTTTATTGGTGTCCCTCAGGCAGCCAGCGACTGCCTGATTCGCCTTTTACTGCTTGATGACCAGCTTCAGGTCAACCGGGTATTTGGCCTGAACTTTTTCGCCCTTCAGCACTTTGTCGGCAGTTTCAACGCCAGTGGCGCCAATCTGCTCAGGCAGCTGAGCGATGGTCGCAGCCAGTTTGCCATCGTTTACTGCTTTTTCACCATCCGGCGTGCCGTCAAATCCGACAACCATCACATCAGATTTACCTGCGGTCTGCAGGGCACGCAGCGCGCCCAGCGCCATTTCGTCGTTCTGCGCGAATACCGCCTGCACGTCAGGGTGCGCGGTCAGCAGGTTCTGCATAACGTTCAGACCCTTAGTACGGTCGAAGTCTGCCGGCTGGCTGGCCAGCACGTTGAATTTGTGTGCAGCCACAGCCTGCTGGAAGCCTTCACCACGCTCGCGGGCTGCGGAAGTCCCGGCAATCCCCTGCAGTTCGATAACCTTCGCGCCTTCGCCGGCTTTCTTCGCGATGTAATCACCCGCGATTTTGCCGCCCAGTACGTTATCAGAGGCAATGTGGCTGACCACTTCACCTTTAGACGCCTGACGGTCCAGGGTAATTACCGGGATCTTCGCCTGGTTTGCCATCTTCACGGCGTTGCCTACGGCATCAGAATCGGTTGGGTTGATCAGCAGAATTTTGGTGCCACGAACGGTTAAGTCCTGAACGTTAGCCAGCTCTTTCGCCGGGTTGTTCTGTGAATCCAGAACCACCAGGTTGTAGCCCAGCTTGTCCGCTTCTTTCTGCGCACCATCCTTCAGGGAGACGAAGAACGGGTTGTTCAGGGTAGAGACAACCAGCGCGATGGTATCTTTCGCCATGGCGTTAGCACTTACGGTTGCGCTCAGCGCGACAGCGGAAACCAGGGTAGCCAGTTTTTTCATGTTCATATCTAAGATGTCCTGTAGTGTCGTCAGTTACTGTTTTTTGTTGTCTACCAGTACCGCCAGCAAAATCACCACTGCCTTAACGATCATCTGGTAATAGGAGGAAACACCTAACAAATTCAAACCATTATTCAGGAAACCGAGAATCAGTGCGCCGATCAATGTCCCAACAATGCGACCTTTACCGCCCGCAAGACTCGTACCGCCCAGAACCACTGCCGCGATAGCATCCAGCTCATATCCCGTACCCGCCGTCGGCTGCGCGGAGGAGAGGCGCGCCACTTCGATGATGCCCGCCAGTGACGCCAGCAGACCGCACAGGGAGTAAACGATAATTTTGACTTTATTAACGCTGATACCGGACAGGCGCGTTGCCGCTTCGTTACCGCCCAGCGCATAAATATAACGACCCAGACGGGTGTGGTGCAGCATGTACCACGCCGCCAGGAAGACGATAGCCATGATCCAGACCGGCGTCGGGACACCCAGCGGGCGACCGATACCGAACCAGCCAAACAGATCCGCGTTATCGGTAAAGCCGGTATTGACCGGGCTGCCGTTGGTGTAAACCATGGTCACACCGCGCAGCAGCAGCATCATCACCAGCGTGGCGATGAACGCCTGAACGCGGCCTTTTGCCACAATCACGCCGGTTACGGCACCAATCGCCGCGCCTGCCGCCAGGGCAGCGGCCACGGCCACCAGCGCGTTGACTTCAATGCCGACAATCGAAGCGGCGATCGCACCGGTGAGCGCCAGCAGGGAACCGACGGACAGATCGATACCCGAGGTCAAAATCACCAGCGTCATGCCGACCGCCATAATGGCGTTCACCGACGTCTGCTGCAGAATGTTGAACAGGTTATTAACGGTGAAAAAGTTCGGGCTCATGGTGGACACAATCGCGATCAGCACCAGCAGGGCAATCAGCGATTTTTGTTCCATCAGCCATGCCTTTGTGAAATAGCGGCGACCAGAAACAGCCTGGGTAGTCATCTTCTTACTCCTGATTCACGCGATTAAGCTTGCCCACAGCGGCAGCCATCAGAACTTCCTGGGTGGCCTGCTCGCGAGTGAATTCACCGCCGAGATGCCCTTCATGCATGACGATAATGCGATCGCTCATGCCTAATACTTCTGGCATCTCGGAAGAGACCAGAATGATGCTCAGACCGTCGGCCTTGAACTGGTTAATCAGCTGATAGATCTCTTTCTTCGCGCCCACGTCTACGCCGCGGGTTGGCTCGTCGAGGATTAGCACTTTCGGGCGCGTCATCAGCCCGCGCGCAATCGCCACTTTCTGCTGATTACCGCCGGATAAGAGGCCAATCGCCTGCTCCATCGACGGGGTTTTAACGTTAAAGAGGCGGATAAAATCGCTCACCGCCTGCTGCTCATCTTTATGCTTCAGGCTACCGCCGCTGCGGCTGAAATAGCGCAGCGCGGTCAGGGACATGTTCTCTTTTACCGACATCCCCAGCACCAGACCGTCGCGTTTGCGGTCTTCGGAGATATAGACGATGCCGTTCGCCAGGCCATCCTGCGGAGAGCGGGTGACCACTTCATGACCGTCGAGAGTGACATAACCGCTGGTGCGCGGCAGTGCGCCGTACAACACTTTCATCAGCTCGGTACGTCCGGCACCCATCAGGCCCGCCACGCCCAGGATCTCGCCCTGGCGCAGGGTAAAGGTCACGTCGTTCACGCCCGGACCGCAGAGGTTGTCCACCTTCAGGCGGATCTCACCCGGCGCTTTCTCCAGATGCGGATACTGATCTTCGAGCTTACGTCCCACCATCATTTCGATAAGCGTATCTTCGGTCAGCGTCGCCACTTCGCGCTCGGCAATAAACTGCCCGTCGCGGAAGACGGTGACGTCATCGCAGATTTCGAAGATCTCTTTCATTCGGTGAGAGATATAGACAATCCCGCGCCCCTGCGACTTCAGCTCGCGGATCACGCGGAACAGGGATTCGGTTTCGGTATCGGTCAGAGCGTCGGTTGGTTCATCCATAATGATGACCTTCGACTCAAAGCTCAGCACCTTGGCAATTTCCACCATCTGCTGATCGCCAATGGAGAGATCGCCCACCAGACGGTCGCTCTTAAAGCGCAGGTTCAGCTTCGCCAGCAGCTTGTCCGCTTCGGCATACATGGTTTTCCAGTCGATTTTGCCGAACCGGTTAACAAATTCGCGGCCGAGGAAGATGTTTTCCGCAATGGTGAGCTGAGGGATGAGGTTCAGCTCCTGGTGAATAATACCGATGCCCGCTTCCTGAGAGGATTTCGGGCCGGTGAAGGTGGTCTCTTTTCCCAGCCAGACGAGTGAACCGGCATCGCGTTGGTAGATACCGGTCAGGACTTTCATCATGGTGGATTTGCCGGCACCGTTTTCGCCCACCAGCGCCATCACGCGCCCGGGGTAGACGTTCAGCGCCGCGCCGGAGAGGGCTTTTACGCCCGGGAACGACTTATCGATCCCTTTGAGTTGTAGTAATGCGTCCATGATGGCCTCAGAAGGTGACGCCAGCACAGAGAATGATATTCGCATACGGGGAACACTCCCCGCTGCGAATCACCGCCTGACTGTCTGCGGTTTGTTGTTTGAACTGCTCGTGCGTTGTGTAACGAATTTCTATGGTGTTTCCCTGGTGTTGTTGCAGTTGCTCAATGTGGCTGAGCAACGTTTCGTGGAGTTGCGGATTATGTTGTTTGATTTCCGCCGCGAGAATGGCCGCCTCAACCTGCATCTCCGCGGTCACGACTTCCAGTACCTGCATAAACGAAGGAACACCCTGCGTTAACGCCATATCGATACGGGTTGTGCTGCGCGGAACCGGTAAGCCTGCATCGCAAACCACCAGCGTATCGGTATGCCCAAGACGGGAAATAACCGATGAGATTTCTGAGTTGAGTACAGTGCCTTTCTTCATTTTCTTGCTCCACTAGCGAAACGTTTCGCTAAAAGTAGTGTAGCCCCAGAAATGTTCAGAAAACCATCATGACGTAACAGATTTGTGATCGACGTCGAAACGTTTCGCTAAGTGAAATGGAGTGGAGGTAAATGCAAAACGGTAACCCCAAGGTTACCGTTTTTATGTTTGCGCCCTCTCCCTGTGGGAGAGGGTCGGGGTGAGGGCATCAGGCCGCACAAAGACTTAAATCTCGACCTGCGTTCCCAGCTCAATCACGCGGTTAGGCGGGATTTCAAACTGGTCAGGCGCACGCAGGGCGTTACGCTGCAGGATGAGGTACAGCTTGCCGCGCAGGCGCAGATACCACGGGCGCTTGCCGATGATCAGCGACTCATGCGACATAAAGAACGACGTCTCCATCATCCGACAGCTCAGCCCTTCCAGGCCGCAGCGGTGGAACACCTCTTCCACGTTTGGCGTTTCACGCCAGCCGTAGCTTGCCACCACGCGCCAGAAGGTCGGCGACAGCTGCTCAATCTGCACGCGACGGACGTTATGAACATACGGCGCATCTTCGGTGCGCAGCGTCAGCAGGATCACGCGCTCGTGCAGCACTTTGTTGTGCTTGAGGTTATGCATCAGCGCGAACGGAATGACGTTCAGCGCGCGAGACATGTATACCGCGGTACCCGGCACGCGAACCGGAGGGGATTTCTCCAGAGAGGCGATCATCGCCTCCAGAGAGTTCCCGTGCTCGTGCATGCGACGCAGCAGGCGGAAACGCTCGCTTTTCCAGGTGGTCATGACAATGAACATCACCAGACCCAGCGTCAGCGGCAGCCAGCCACCGGAGACAATTTTGTCGAGGTTCGCAGAGAACAGCGGCACGTCGATGCACAGGAAGCCCACCAGAATCATCGCCACGAGGAATTTATTCCAGTGCCAGTTTCGGTACGCCACCGTGGTGGAGAGCAGCGATGTCAGCACCATCGTACCGGTTACGGCAATACCGTACGCCGCCGCCAGGTTACTGGAGTGCTCGAAGCTGACGATAACAATGACAACTGCGAAATAGAGCAGCCAGTTAATGAACGGGATGTAGATCTGACCCGACTCCATTTCTGAGGTATGGATGATGCGCATCGGTGAGAGATAGCCCAGACGCACGGCCTGGCGCGTCAGAGAAAACACGCCGGAAATCACCGCCTGAGAGGCAATGACGGTCGCCAGCGTCGCCAGAATCAGCATCGGCACCAGCGCCCAGTCAGGCGCCAGCAGGAAGAATGGGTTCTTGATCGCTTCCGGGTTTTTAAGCAGCAGCGCACCCTGACCGAAGTAGTTCAGCACCAGCGACGGGAGCACCACAATAAACCATGCCACGCGGATAGGCAGTTTCCCGAAGTGGCCCATGTCAGCATACAGGGCTTCCACACCGGTAATGGAGAGCACGACGGCCCCCAGCGCCACGAAGGAAACCACTTTGTATTCGAGGAAGAAATGCACGGCCCAGTAAGGGTTCAGCGCATGCAGCACTTCCGGGTTCGCGATAATGCTCCGCAAGCCAAGCGCCGCCAGGATCAGGAACCAGGCCAGCATAATCGGTGCAAACAGTTTGCCCACCAGCCCGGTGCCGTGCTTTTGAATAGCGAAAAGCAGCGTCAGGACAATGATAGCGAGCGGAACCACCCACGTATCCAGCTGTGGCGCGATAATCTCCAGCCCCTCTATCGCCGACAGCACCGAGATAGCCGGCGTTATCACCACTTCCCCGTAGAAGAAACTGCCGCCAATCAGGCCGATAATGACCAGCACTGAGGTCATTCTGGCCGAGGTATTGCGCCCGGCAAGGGACATCAGGGTCAGGATCCCACCTTCACCTGCGTTATCTGCACGCATAACGAAGGAGAGATATTTAACGGAAACCACCAGGATCAGCAGCCAGAAAATGAGGGACAGGAAGCCAAACACGGCATCGCGTTCAACACCAAAGCCAAACTGGCCGGACAGACATTCACGAAGCGTATAAAGCGGGCTGGTGCCGATATCACCGTAGACAACCCCGATCGCCGCAAGCGTTATTGCGGGTAATGATTGCTTATTATCAGTGCTCATAGACTAGTCTTTTCGTTTAAATAACAAATGTGTTCCTGGTCCCTTGGCCCACAAAAAGCGCACAGTATGCACGATTCATTGCAAAATCGTACCCCTAAATGCAACCGCATTAATGTAGCGCAAAGAAAATTGCGCCGCACTTCAGTCTATTACCAGCCCTGACTGAAACGTCTATACTCGCTTCAATTGGCCGCCACGACGGCGAAAGGATGCAAAACTATTATGGCTCACTCACATTTATTAGCAGAAAGAATTTCCCGCCTCAGCAGCGCGCTGGAGAAAGGCCTTTTCGAGCGTAGCCACGCCATTCGCCTCTGTTTACTGGCGGCGCTGAGCGGTGAAAGCGTGTTTTTGCTGGGACCACCGGGCATTGCCAAAAGCCTGATCGCCCGCAGGCTCAAATTTGCTTTTCAGAACGCCCGCGCCTTCGAATATCTCATGACCCGCTTTTCCACCCCAGAAGAAGTTTTTGGCCCGCTTTCTATTCAGGCGCTGAAAGATGAAGGGCGCTATCAGCGTCTGACAGAAGGGTATCTTCCGGAGGCTGAGATTGTTTTTCTTGATGAGATCTGGAAAGCGGGACCGGCTATTCTGAACACCCTGCTCACGGCGATAAACGAACGTCGGTTCCGTAACGGTGCCAGTGAAGAGAAAATCCCGATGCGCCTGCTGGTGGCCGCCTCTAACGAACTGCCTGAAGCCGACAGTAGTCTGGAAGCGCTGTATGACCGTATGCTGATCCGCCTGTGGCTGGACAAAGTGCAGGATAAATCCAATTTCCGCTCCCTGCTGATAAGCCAGCAGGATGAAAACGAAAATCCGGTGTCTGCTTCGCTACAGGTCACCGATGAGGAGTATCACCAGTGGCAGCAGGATATCAGCAAAATCAAACTTCCTGACGCCGTATTTGAGCTGATCTATCTGCTGCGTCAGCAGCTCGATCTCCTCCCTTCTGCGCCCTATGTTTCCGATCGCCGCTGGAAAAAAGCGATCCGTCTGCTGCAGGCCAGCGCCCTGTTCAGCGGGCGTGACGCCGTTGCGCCAATCGACCTGATCCTGCTCAAAGACTGCCTCTGGCATGATGCAGAAGGCATGAACCTGATGCAGCAGCAGCTTGACGTTTTGATGACCGGGCACGCCTGGGGGCAGCAGGCGATGCTCAACCAGCTGGGGGCGATTGCCCAGCGGCGCATCCAGCTTCAGCAGCAGCAAAGTGATAAAACCGCGCTGAAAGTGAACCGCCTGGGGGGCATGTTCGCCCGCAAACCGCACTACGAGCTTCCTGCCGATCTGACTGGTACGACGCTCACGCTGCTGCTCCAGCAGCCGCTCAAACTTCATGACATGCAGGTAGTCCACATTACGATTGAGCGCGAAGCGCTGGCGCAGTGGCTGGATAAGGGCGGTGAGATCCGCGGCAAGCTTAACGGCATCGGCTTCGCGCAGCCGCTGACGATGGAAGTGGACAGCAGCCAGCATCTGGTGATCCGCGACGTCAGCCTGCAGGGATCGCGTCTGGCGCTGCCGGGCGCCGCTTCCGATAGCGTGCCGGAAGAGATCAAGCAGCAGCTAGAAGCGCTGGATACCGAATGGCACCAGCAGCACACCCGCTTCAGCGAGCAGCAAAAATGTCTCTTTATTCATAGCGACTGGTTAGGTCGCATCGAAGCCAGCCTGCAGGACGTCAGCGCGCAGATCAAACAGGCGCGTCAATGCTAACGCTGGACACGCTCAACGTCATGCTGGCGGTCAGTGAGGAAGGTCTGATCGAGGAGGTGGTTATTACCCTCCTGGCATCGCCGCAGCTGGCGGCCTTCTTCGAAAAATTTCCTAAGCTCAAAAAAGCGATGACCGACGATCTCCCGCGCTGGCGCGATAACCTTCGCCAGCGGTTTAAGGAGACGGAAGTCCCGCCTGAATTGACGGAGGAGGTCGCCAGCTATCAGCAGTGCCAACGGCTGTCGACACCGCAGTTTATCGTCCAGCTACCGCAAACCCTTACGCTGCTTGATAAAGTCCACTCTCCGTTTGCCAGCCAGGCGCGGGCGCTGGTCACGGATAACGCCACCTTTACCCCGGCGTTGCATACCCTGTTCCTTCAGCGCTGGCGGCTGAGCCTGGTCGTTCAGGCCACAACGCTGAACCAGCAGCTGCTGGATGAAGAGCGTGAACAGCTGCTCAGCGAAGTTCAGGAGCGTATGACGCTGAGCGGCCAGCTTGAAGAGGTGCTGGTAGAAAATGAAAACGCCGCCGGACGTCTGTGGGACATGAGCGCCGGGCAGCTGAAGCGCGGTGACTACCAGCTGATCGTTAAGTACGGCGACTTTCTAACGCAGCAGCCGGAGCTGATGAAGCTTGCAGAACAGCTGGGACGCTCAAGGGAGGCAAAATCGGTCCCAAAGAAAGATGCCCCGATGGAAACCTTCCGCACCCTGGTGCGCGAACCGGCCACCGTACCGGAGCAGGTCGACGGGCTCCAGCAAAGCGACGACATCTTACGTCTGCTGCCGACCGAGCTGAGCACGCTGGGGATGACCGAGCTGGAGTATGAGTTCTATCGTCGGCTGGTGGAAAAACAGCTTCTCACCTACCGACTGCACGGCGAAGCCTGGCGCGAGAAAGTCAGCCAACGGCCGGTGGTCCATCAGGACTTTGATGAGCAGCCGCGCGGGCCATTCATTGTTTGCGTGGATACGTCCGGATCGATGGGCGGGTTTAACGAGCAGTGTGCGAAGGCATTCTGTCTGGCACTGATGCGCGTGGCGCTCGCCGATCGCCGTCGCTGCTTCATCATGTTGTTCTCCAGCGAGGTTGTGGGCTATGAGCTGACGAACCAGCAGGGGATCGAGCAGGCAATCCGCTTCCTGAGCCAGCGTTTTCGCGGCGGCACGGATCTGGCCAGCTGCTTTCGCAGCATTGTGGAGCGTATGCAGGGCGGCGACTGGTACGACGCTGACGCGGTGGTGATTTCCGATTTTATTGCCCAGCGGCTGCCGGATGACGTGGTGAATAAGGTGAAGGAATTACAGCGGGTGCATCAGCACCGTTTTCACGCGGTGGCGATGTCCGCTCATGGAAAACCCGGCATCATGCGCATCTTCGATCATATCTGGCGCTTCGATACCGGGCTGCGTAGCCGCCTGCTCAGACGCTGGCGGCGTTAATTACAGAAGAGAGCCGACGCTTTCACGTACCTGCTGCGGCCAGACGCCACACTGAACCTGACCGATATGTGGCAACTGAAGCAGCAGCATGGTCAGACGGGACTGGCCGATGCCGCCGCCGATCGTCTGAGGCATTTCACCGCGCAGCAGCGCCTGGTGCCACTCGAGTTTGAGACGATCTTCATCGCCGGTGACAGCCAGCTGGCGCTTCAGCGCGTCAGCATCCACGCGGATCCCCATAGAAGAGAGCTCGAAGGCGTCTTCCAGTACCGGGTTCCAGACCAGAATATCACCGTTCAGCCCGGCAAATTCGCCTTCACCCACAGTGCTCCAGTCATCATAATCCGGCGCGCGAACGTCGTGACGTTTGCCGTCAGACAGCTTGCCGCCGATCCCAATCAGAAATACCGCGCCCAGCTCTTTAGCAATAGCACGCTCGCGGCCTTTGGCATCCAGACCCGGGAAGCGGCTCAGCAATTCCTGGCTTTGAACAAAGTGGATCGTTTCCGGCAGGAAGGGTACCAGACCAAACTCTTTGCTCACGGCCGCTTCGGTTGCTTTGATCCCGGCGTAGATCGCTTCAACGGTAGATTTCAGCGTGCCAACGTGGCGCTCGCCGTCACCCATCACGCGCTCCCAGTCCCACTGGTCAACATAGACAGAGTGAATTGGGGTGAGGCGGTCTTCATCGGGGCGAAGGGCTTTCATGTGCGTGTAGAGCCCTTCTCCCGCGCTGAAGTCGTGTTGTCCCAGGGTTTGACGCTTCCACTTCGCCAGGGAATGAACCACTTCGAACTGGGCGTCTGGCAGTGTTTTCACTTTCACCTGTACCGCTTTTTCGCATCCAGACAGGTTATCCTGGGTCCCGTCACCCACGCGGCTCAGAATTGGCGCCTGGACTTCAATTAGCCCAAGCTTATCTTCCAGCTGGCGGGAAAAATGGGATTTAACGAAGCTGATCTGGCGTTGTTTTGCGATGTAAGCGGTTTTCATTATTTATACTCCTGCGTCCTGTTGATATTGATTAAGCAACAGAAATGGCATCAGATTCAATAACTCATCAACAAAAAGCCACCTTCACTTTTGATTCGATAAAATTAAACGCTAGAATAGAGTGATTCATTAATCTTCATAAGAAAAAGCTATGGAAAATTATCAGATCGACAATCTCGACCGCGGCATCCTGGAGGCGTTAATGGCCAATGCCCGTACCGCCTACGCCGAACTGGCGAAACAGTTTGGCGTCAGCCCGGGGACCATTCACGTTCGCGTAGAGAAGATGAAACAGGCGGGGATCATTACCGGCGCACGCATTGACGTCAGCCCTAAACATCTGGGTTACGACGTCTGCTGCTTCATCGGCATCATTCTTAAAAGCGCCAAAGACTATCCTTCCGCCCTGGCGAGGCTGAACGCGCTGGATGAGGTCACCGAGGCGTATTACACCACCGGTCACTACAGCATCTTTATAAAGGTCATGTGCCGATCCATCGACGCCCTCCAGCAGGTACTTATCAACAAGATCCAAACAATCGATGAAATTCAGTCCACCGAGACATTGATCTCCCTGCAAAACCCGATCATGCGTACCATCCGCCCGTGATCGGGCAAATCCATTCCCACATTTTCCACAGGTAGATCCCAGCTCGTTCACAGCGTACAATGGCCGTCTCTTTATCTGGGCGAGCGATCAATGGCGGACATTACCCTTATCAGCGGCAGCACCCTTGGTGGTGCGGAATACGTAGCGGAACACCTGGCTGAAAAGCTGGAAGATGCGGGCTTTTCCACACAAACCCTGCACGGCCCGCTGCTTGAAGATCTCCCGGCTGACGGGGTCTGGCTGCTGATCACCTCCACGCACGGCGCGGGCGATCTGCCGGATAACCTGCAACCTTTATATGACGAACTGCTGGAACAACAGCCCGACCTGTCAAACGTCCGTTTTGGCGCAGTGGGGATCGGCAGTCGTGAATATGACACCTTTTGCGGGGCAATAGAGAAAGTTGAAGCCGCTGTTACCTCCTGCGGAGCAAAACAGCTGGGTGAAACGCTCAAGATCAACATCCTCGATCATGACATTCCGGAGGATCCAGCCGAGATCTGGCTCGCGGAATGGAAAAATTTACTCAAAAACGATTAAAGATCGCGCGAACAGATGTGGATAACTCTGGTTAAAAGCTCGTATTAACCCGTAGTTATCCAAAGAACAACTGTTGTGTTGTTTTTGACCTGTGTATAAAGTCGCGATCTGATCCCAGCTTATACTGTCCAGGATCACCGATCATTCACAGCAAACGATCCTTTCTAACTGCATGATCTTCTTTATGAGATCGGACTTATCCACACATGTTCGCGATCCTAATAAGAGATCACAATAGAACAGATCTCTAAATAAAAAGATCTTCTTTTTAATAGCCCAGGATCCCAATGCTTTCTCGAAAGACTAAAGTTGAGTAGAATCCACGGCCCGGGCTTCAATCCATTTTCATACCGCTTTACGCGAGGCAGACCACCATGTTTTATCAGGATCCTTTTGACGTCATCATCATTGGCGGGGGTCATGCAGGCACTGAGGCCGCAATGGCCGCAGCGCGTATGGGTCAGCAGACCCTGCTTTTGACACACAATATCGACACGCTGGGACAAATGTCCTGTAATCCGGCGATTGGCGGCATTGGGAAAGGACACCTGGTAAAAGAAGTGGATGCACTTGGCGGCCTGATGGCGAAAGCGATCGATCATGCAGGCATCCAGTTTAGGATACTAAACGCGAGTAAAGGACCTGCTGTTCGGGCGACCCGTGCACAGGCAGACCGCGTGCTTTACCGTCAGGCTGTGCGCACCGCGCTGGAGAACCAGCCGAACCTGATGATCTTCCAGCAGGCTGTAGAAGATCTTATCGTTGAGAACGATCGCGTCGTGGGTGCCGTGACCCAGATGGGTCTCAAGTTCCGCGCAAAAGCGGTTGTGCTGACCGTCGGGACATTCCTGGACGGAAAAATTCATATCGGCCTGGATAACTACAGCGGTGGCCGTGCTGGCGATCCGCCGTCTATCCCACTGTCACGTCGCCTGCGTGAACTGCCGCTGCGCGTCAGCCGTCTGAAAACCGGTACGCCGCCGCGTATTGATGCGCGCACCATTGATTTCAGCGTGCTGGCGCAACAGCACGGTGATAACCCAATGCCGGTCTTTTCGTTTATGGGCAATGCGGCGCAACATCCGCAGCAGGTACCGTGCTACATCACGCATACCAACGAGAAAACCCATGACGTGATCCGCAATAACCTCGATCGCAGCCCCATGTATGCTGGCGTGATCGAAGGGATCGGCCCACGCTACTGTCCGTCGATCGAAGACAAAGTGATGCGCTTTGCCGATCGTAACCAGCACCAGATCTTCCTGGAGCCGGAAGGGCTGACCTCAAACGAAATTTACCCGAACGGTATCTCCACCAGCCTGCCGTTCGATGTGCAGATGCAAATCGTTCGCTCAATGCAGGGGATGGAGAATGCGAAAATCGTTCGCCCTGGCTACGCTATTGAGTACGATTTCTTCGATCCGCGTGACCTGAAGCCAACCCTGGAAAGCAAATTCATCCACGGGCTGTTCTTCGCGGGTCAGATTAACGGCACCACCGGCTACGAAGAAGCGGCTGCACAGGGTCTGCTTGCCGGTCTGAACGCCGCGCGCTTCTCCGCTGAGAAAGAGGGCTGGGCGCCAGGCCGTTCTCAGGCGTATCTGGGCGTGCTGGTTGACGATCTCTGCACGCTGGGTACCAAAGAACCGTACCGTATGTTTACCTCTCGCGCGGAATATCGCCTGATGCTGCGCGAAGATAACGCCGACCTGCGTCTGACCGAAATGGGCCGCGAGCTGGGTCTGGTGGATGACGAACGCTGGGCGCGCTTTAACGAGAAGCTGGAACGCATTGAACAGGAACGTCAGCGCCTGAAAACCACCTGGGTGAATCCGCAGGCGGAAACTGCTGCCGAAGTAAACGCTCACTTAACAGCGCCGCTGTCGCGTGAAGCCAGCGGGGAAGATCTGCTGCGCCGTCCTGAAGTCACCTACGAGAACCTGGTCAAACTGACCGCGTTCGCGCCGGGACTGGAAGACGCTGAAGCGGCAGAGCAGGTTGAGATCCAGGTGAAGTACGAAGGCTACATCGCGCGTCAGCAGGATGAGATCGAAAAACAGCAGCGTAACGAAAACACGCTGCTGCCGGAAATGCTGGACTATCGCCAGGTGACGGGTCTTTCCAACGAAGTGATCGCCAAGCTAAACGATCACAAACCGGTGTCGATCGGTCAGGCGTCCCGCATCTCGGGGGTTACCCCTGCGGCGATTTCGATCCTGCTGGTCTGGCTGAAAAAGCAAGGTATGTTGCGCCGCAGCGCGTAATTGACATTGCTTTTGGCGGGTGGCGCTTCGCTTACCCGCCCTACTTATTCGTAGACCCGGTAAGCGAAGCGCCACCGGGCGAAAAATCTCTAAACAGGTATTCACCGTGCTCAACAAACTCTCTCGTCTGCTGGATCAGGCAGGTATTTCGCTCACCGATCACCAGAAAAATCAGCTGGTGGCCTATGTCGATATGCTGAACAAATGGAACAAAGCGTACAACCTGACCTCAGTACGTGACCCCAACGAGATGCTGGTACGCCATATTCTCGATAGCATTGTGGTTGCCCCCTGGCTGAAAGGTGAGCGTTTCATCGACGTGGGGACAGGACCTGGTTTACCGGGCGTTCCGCTGTCGATTGTTCGCCCTGATAGCCACTTCACGCTGCTGGACAGCCTCGGCAAGCGCGTGCGCTTTTTACGTCAGGTACAGCATGAGCTGAAGCTTGAGAACATCACACCCGTGCAGAGCAGGGTAGAGGAGTTCCCGGCGGAGCCGCCGTTTGATGGGGTTATCAGCCGCGCGTTTGCGTCGCTCAACGATATGGTGAGCTGGTGCAAGCACTTACCCGCAGAGAACGGCCGCTTCTATGCGCTGAAAGGGCAGTTGCCAGGCGATGAGATTGAACAGCTTCCGGACGGATTTGCAGTTGAATCCATCGAGAAATTAAACATTCCTCAGCTCGATGGGGAACGTCATTTGGTGATAATTAAGCCAAACAATTTTTAAAAAATTAATAAAAAATGTGGAATTTGTGCTGTTCTTCGCATGTTAAAAAACAGCACAACTACCGGGGATTTACCGGTGAGCATTTAACCTCTTTTTCACTAAGGTTTTTCTTCCGGTTAACGTAGCGCCTATTATTCACCAAGAAGATAGTCATCTGTGAAAATATAAGGCTGCTAAAAGTGGAAGGCAGTAACCAGAACGCAATGTTAATTATTTATTAAGAATGTCAATAAAAGGTTTTTATTGTGTACTGGGCTGTTTTGAAAATAGTTACGACGTTTTGCGTTTAATTTCATAAAGATAAATTTCTGCGATTTGCGTCTTTGATAAAGACAACCTTATCGCAAATGTGTGTTTTGTGATCTCGTGCACGCTTTATCGTCAACGTTTTCGCGCTGTTTGCAGTTTTGGTCGAAGGTTGACGCTTTCAGCGAAAGTTAAAAAATAGCGGTGGGGAAAAATATTTAAACATTTATTCACCTTTTCGCTACTTAATGTTTGAAATCACGGGTGCGCACCGTATAATTTGACCGCTTTTTGATGCTTGACTCTGAGCCTTAAAGGACGTTTTATACGACACGCGGCATACCTCGAAGGGAGCAGGAGTAAAAACGTGATGTCTGTGTCGCTCTTGAGTGGAAACGTTGCTCGTAAGCTTCTGTTCGTTCAGTTTCTGGCTGTGATAGCAAGTGGACTGCTGTTTAGCCTCAAAGACCCCTTCTGGGGCATCTCCGCCGTGTGCGGGGGTTTGGCGGTTGTGCTGCCAAACGTGTTGTTTATGATTTTTGCCTGGCGTCATCAGGCGCATACACCCGCCAAAGGCCGCGTGGCCTGGTCCTTCGCCCTCGGCGAAGTGTGTAAGGTGTTGCTGACCTTTGCTCTACTGGTGATGGCGCTGGCGGTTTTGAAAGTGGTCTTCATGCCGCTGATAGCAACGTGGGTTTTGGTGCTGGTGGTACAAGTTCTGGCTCCAGCTGTAATCAATAACAAAGGGTAAAAGGCATCATGGCTTCAGAAAATATGACGCCGCAGGATTACATAGGTCACCATCTGAATAACCTTCAGCTGGACCTGCGTACATTCTCGCTGGTGGATCCACATAACCCCCCGGCCACCTTCTGGACGATCAACATCGACTCCATGTTCTTCTCGGTGGTTTTGGGTCTTCTGTTCCTGGCCATGTTCCGCGGTGTTGCTAAACGAGCGACCAGCGGTGTACCAGGGAAATTCCAGACCTTCATCGAAATGATCATCGGCTTCGTCCATGGCAGCGTCAAAGACATGTACCATGGCAAGAGCAAGCTGATTGCTCCGCTGGCCCTGACCGTGTTCGTTTGGGTCTTCCTGATGAACCTGATGGACCTGCTGCCAATCGATCTGCTGCCGTTTATCGGCGAGCACATCTTCGGCCTGCCTGCGCTGCGTGTTGTACCGTCTGCGGACGTGAACATCACCCTGTCGATGGCGCTGGGCGTATTTATCCTGATTCTTTTCTACAGCATCAAAATGAAAGGCGTAAGCGGCTTTGTGAAAGAGCTTACCTTGCAGCCGTTCAACCACTGGGCGTTTATTCCGGTCAACCTGATCCTGGAAGGCGTTAGCCTGCTGTCCAAACCTGTTTCACTGGGTCTGCGACTGTTCGGCAACATGTATGCGGGTGAGCTGATTTTCATTCTGATCGCGGGTCTTCTGCCGTGGTGGTCACAGTGGATTCTTAATGTGCCATGGGCCATTTTCCACATCCTGATCATTACGCTGCAAGCCTTTATCTTCATGGTTCTGACGATCGTCTATCTTTCGATGGCGTCTGAAGAGCACTGATTTTTTACCAACACTACTACGTTTTAATTGAAACAAACTGGAGACTGTCATGGAAAACCTGAATATGGATCTGCTGTACATGGCTGCCGCTGTGATGATGGGTCTGGCGGCTATCGGTGCTGCGATCGGTATCGGCATCCTCGGGGGCAAATTCCTGGAAGGCGCAGCGCGTCAACCTGATCTGATTCCTCTGCTGCGTACTCAGTTCTTTATCGTTATGGGTCTGGTGGATGCTATCCCAATGATCGCTGTAGGTCTGGGTCTGTACGTGATGTTTGCTGTCGCGTAGTAGTAGTTTTAAAACCCTAAGCCACAGAAATTAAAGAGGTATTGTGCTGTGAACATGAACGCAACAATCCTCGGCCAGGCCATCGCGTTTATTCTCTTTGTCTGGTTCTGCATGAAGTATGTATGGCCGCCTTTAATGGCTGCCATCGAAAAACGTCAGAAAGAAATTGCTGACGGTCTGGCTTCTGCAGAACGCGCTAAGAAAGATTTGGACCTTGCACAGGCCAACGCGACAGACCAGCTGAAAAAAGCGAAAGCTGAAGCTCAGGTAATCATCGAACAGGCTAACAAACGCCGTTCGCAGATCCTGGACGAAGCGAAAGCTGAAGCAGAACAGGAACGTACTAAGATCGTGACACAGGCTCAGGCAGAAATTGATGCTGAGCGTAAACGTGCTCGTGAAGAACTGCGTAAGCAGGTTGCGATTCTGGCTGTTGCTGGCGCCGAGAAGATCATCGAACGTTCCGTGGATGAAGCTGCTAACAGCGACATCGTGGACAAACTTGTCGCTGAACTGTAAGGAGGGAGGGGCTGATGTCTGAATTTGTTACGGTAGCTCGCCCCTACGCCAAAGCAGCTTTTGACTTTGCTGTCGAACACCAAAATGTCGATCGCTGGCAGGATATGCTGGCGTTTGCCGCTGAGGTGACGAAAAACGAACAAATGGCTGAGTTGCTTTCCGGTGCGTTAGCACCTGAAACTCTCGCCGCGTCGTTTATCGCCGTGTGCGGAGAGCAACTGGATGCCAACGGCCAGAACCTGATTAAGGTCATGGCAGAAAATGGTCGTCTCCGTGTGCTCCCGGATGTTCTCGAGCAGTTTGAGCACTTACGTGCCCTTAGTGAAGCAACCGCTGAAGTTGAAGTGACTTCTGCGACTGAACTGAGTAACGAACAGCTTGCGAAAATCACCGCCGCGATGGAAAAACGTCTGTCACGCAAAGTTAAGCTGAATTGCAAAATCGATAAGTCTGTAATGGCAGGCGTAATCATCCGTTCGGGTGATATGGTCATTGATGGCAGCGTACGCGGCCGTCTTGAACGCCTTGCAGACGTCTTGCAGTCTTAAGGGGACTGGAGCATGCAACTGAATTCCACCGAAATCAGCGAACTGATCAAGCAGCGCATTGCTCAGTTCAGTGTTGTGAGTGAAGCTCACAACGAAGGTACTATTGTTTCTGTAAGTGACGGTGTTATCCGCATCCACGGCCTGGCCGATTGTATGCAGGGTGAGATGATTTCCCTGCCGGGTAACCGTTACGCTATCGCACTGAACCTGGAGCGCGACTCCGTAGGTGCAGTTGTGATGGGTCCATACGCTGACCTCGCCGAAGGCATGAAGGTTAAGTGTACTGGCCGTATTCTGGAAGTGCCGGTTGGCCGTGGCCTGCTGGGTCGCGTTGTTAACACCCTGGGTGCGCCAATCGACGGTAAAGGTCCGGTTGAGCACGATGGCTTCTCCCCAATCGAAGTTATCGCACCAGGCGTTATCGACCGTCAGTCCGTAGATCAGCCTGTTCAGACAGGTTATAAGTCCGTTGATGCCATGATCCCAATCGGTCGTGGTCAGCGTGAACTGATCATCGGTGACCGTCAGACCGGTAAAACCGCGATGGCAATTGACGCCATCATCAACCAGCGTGACTCCGGTATTAAATGTGTGTACGTGGCCATCGGCCAGAAAGCGTCCACCATTTCCAACGTGGTTCGTAAACTGGAAGAGCACGGCGCACTGTCTAACACCATCGTTGTGGTAGCAACTGCGTCTGAATCCGCTGCACTGCAATACCTGGCGCCATACGCCGGTTGCGCAATGGGCGAATACTTCCGTGACCGCGGTGAAGATGCGCTGATCGTATACGATGACCTGTCTAAACAGGCTGTTGCTTATCGTCAGGTTTCCCTGCTGCTCCGTCGTCCACCTGGACGTGAAGCGTTCCCTGGTGACGTATTCTACCTCCACTCTCGTCTGCTGGAGCGTGCTTCCCGCGTTAACGCGGAATACGTCGAGAACTTCACCAAAGGTGAAGTGAAGGGTAAAACGGGCTCTCTGACCGCTCTGCCGATCATTGAAACCCAGGCGGGTGACGTTTCTGCGTTCGTTCCGACCAACGTAATCTCCATTACCGATGGTCAGATCTTCCTGGAAACCAACCTGTTTAACTCCGGTATTCGTCCGGCGGTTAACCCGGGTATCTCCGTATCCCGTGTTGGTGGTGCTGCTCAGACCAAGATCATCAAGAAACTGTCCGGTGGTATTCGTACCGCGCTGGCACAGTATCGTGAACTGGCTGCGTTCTCTCAGTTCGCATCCGATCTGGACGAAGCAACCCGTAAACAGCTGAGCCACGGTCAGAAAGTGACCGAGCTGCTGAAGCAGAAACAGTACGCACCAATGTCTGTTGCTCAGCAGGGCCTGGTACTGTTCGCGGCTGAACGCGGTTACCTCGAAGATGTGGAACTGGCGAAAATCGGTAGCTTCGAAGCCGCTCTGCTGGCTTACGTCGACCGTGATCACGCTCCGCTGATGCAAGAGATCAACCAGACCGGTGGCTATAACGACGAAATCGAAGGCAAGCTGAAAGCTATCCTCGATTCCTTCAAAGCAACCCAATCCTGGTAATCGTCCGGCGGCTTGTCTCAGGACAAGCCGCCTGGCATTGAGGAGAAGCTCATGGCCGGCGCAAAAGAGATACGTAGTAAGATCGCAAGCGTCCAGAACACGCAAAAGATCACTAAAGCGATGGAGATGGTCGCCGCTTCCAAAATGCGTAAATCGCAGGATCGCATGGCGGCCAGCCGTCCTTATGCAGAAACCATGCGCAAAGTGATTGGTCACCTTGCAAACGGTAATCTGGAATATAAGCACCCTTACCTGGAAGAACGCGACGTTAAGCGCGTGGGCTACCTGGTGGTGTCGACCGACCGTGGTCTGTGTGGCGGCTTGAACATTAACCTGTTCAAAAAACTGCTGGCGGATATGAAAGCATGGTCTGAAAAAGGCGTTCAGTGCGATATCGCAATGATCGGCTCTAAAGGCGTCTCTTTCTTTAACTCCGTTGGTGGCAACATTGTCGCTCAGGTGACCGGTATGGGTGATAACCCGTCCCTGTCCGAACTGATCGGCCCGGTTAAAGTGATGTTGCAGGCCTATGATGAAGGCCGTCTGGACAGACTGTACGTTGTCAGCAACAAATTCATTAACACCATGTCTCAGGTTCCAACGCTCACTCAGATGCTGCCGTTACCGGCATCAGAAGATGACGAGCTGAAGCAAAAAGCCTGGGATTACCTGTATGAACCCGATCCGAAACCGCTGCTGGATACCCTGCTGCGTCGTTACGTTGAATCTCAGGTTTATCAGGGCGTTGTAGAAAACCTGGCCAGCGAGCAGGCCGCACGAATGGTGGCGATGAAAGCCGCGACCGATAATGGCGGCAGCCTGATTAAAGAGCTGCAGTTGGTTTACAACAAAGCTCGTCAGGCCAGCATTACTCAGGAACTCACCGAGATCGTCTCGGGGGCCGCCGCGGTTTAACCAGGTTTACGAATTACGTAGAGGATTCAAGATGGCTACTGGAAAGATTGTCCAGGTAATCGGCGCCGTGGTGGACGTCGAGTTCCCTCAGGACGCCGTACCACGCGTGTACGACGCGCTTGAGGTACAGAATGGTAACGAGAGCCTGGTGCTGGAAGTTCAGCAGCAGCTCGGCGGCGGTATCGTGCGTACCATCGCGATGGGTTCTTCCGACGGTCTGCGTCGTGGTCTGGAAGTTAAAGACCTTGAGCACCCGATCGAAGTCCCGGTAGGTAAAGCAACACTGGGTCGTATCATGAACGTATTGGGTCAACCAATCGACATGAAAGGCGACATCGGTGAAGAAGAGCGTTGGGCTATCCACCGCGCGGCACCTTCCTACGAAGAGCTGTCCAGCTCTCAGGAATTGCTGGAAACCGGTATCAAAGTTATCGACCTGATGTGTCCGTTCGCGAAGGGCGGTAAAGTCGGTCTGTTCGGTGGTGCGGGTGTTGGTAAAACTGTAAACATGATGGAGCTGATCCGTAACATCGCGATCGAGCACTCCGGTTACTCTGTTTTTGCGGGCGTAGGTGAACGTACTCGTGAGGGTAACGACTTCTACCACGAAATGACCGACTCCAACGTTCTGGACAAAGTTTCCCTGGTTTACGGCCAGATGAACGAGCCACCAGGAAACCGTCTGCGCGTTGCGCTGACCGGTCTGACTATGGCTGAGAAGTTCCGTGACGAAGGCCGTGACGTTCTGCTGTTCGTTGATAACATCTATCGTTACACCCTGGCCGGTACGGAAGTATCTGCACTGCTGGGTCGTATGCCTTCAGCGGTAGGTTATCAGCCTACGCTGGCGGAAGAGATGGGTGTTCTTCAGGAACGTATCACCTCTACCAAAACTGGTTCTATCACCTCCGTTCAGGCGGTATACGTACCTGCGGATGACTTGACTGACCCATCTCCAGCAACCACCTTTGCGCACTTAGATGCAACCGTGGTACTGAGCCGTCAGATCGCGTCTCTGGGTATCTACCCGGCCGTTGACCCGCTGGACTCCACCAGCCGTCAGCTGGATCCACTGGTTGTGGGTCAGGAACACTACGACACCGCGCGTGGCGTACAGTCCCTGCTGCAGCGTTACCAGGAACTGAAAGACATCATCGCCATCCTGGGTATGGATGAACTGTCTGAAGAAGACAAACTGGTGGTAGCACGTGCGCGTAAGATCCAGCGCTTCCTGTCCCAGCCATTCTTCGTTGCGGAAGTATTCACCGGTTCTCCTGGTAAATACGTTTCCCTGAAAGACACCATCCGTGGCTTTAAAGGCATCATGGAAGGCGAATACGATCACCTGCCAGAGCAGGCGTTCTACATGGTTGGTTCCATCGACGAAGCCGTGGAAAAAGCCAAAAAACTTTAACGCCTTAATCGGAGGGTGATATGGCAATGACTTACCACCTGGACGTCGTCAGCGCAGAGCAACAAATGTTCTCTGGTCTGGTCGAGAAAATCCAGGTAACGGGTAGTGAAGGTGAACTGGGTATTTTCCCGGGTCACGCACCGCTGCTCACCGCCATTAAGCCTGGTATGATCCGCATCGTTAAACAGTTCGGTCACGAAGAGTTTATCTATCTGTCCGGCGGCATTCTTGAAGTGCAGCCTGGCAGTGTGACCGTTCTGGCCGATACCGCTATCCGTGGCCAGGATCTCGACGAAGCGCGAGCCCTGGAATCGAAGCGTAAGGCTGAAGAGCACATTAGCAGCTCTCATGGTGACGTGGATTACGCTCAGGCGTCTGCGGAGCTGGCCAAAGCGATCGCGAAACTGCGCGTTATCGAGTTGACCAAAAAAGCGATGTAACACCGGCTTGAAAAGCACAAAAGCCAGTCTGGATACCAGGCTGGCTTTTTTTTTCGGCCTTAATTCATGATTAAAAAGATGTAGAATTTTAAGCATCAAACGTTTTTACTTCACACTCAAACTACCGTCAGGATGCGTATGTCAAACAGTGCGATGAGCGTGGTGATCCTTGCCGCTGGCAAAGGGACCCGCATGTATTCCGATCTGCCTAAGGTGCTCCACACGCTTGCAGGAAAGCCAATGGTGCAGCATGTCATTGATGCAGCGAATGAACTGGGTGCCAGTCAGGTCCACCTGGTCTACGGCCACGGCGGCGATCTGCTTAAAAAGACGCTGAACGATGACAAGCTCAACTGGGTGCTTCAGGCCGAACAGTTGGGTACAGGCCATGCGATGCAGCAGGCAGCGCCCTTCTTTGCGGATGACGAAGACATTTTGATGCTCTACGGCGATGTCCCGCTGATCTCCGTTGAAACACTGACTCGCCTGCGTGAAGCCAAACCGCAGGGCGGCATCGGTTTGTTGACCGTCGTGCTGGACGATCCAAGCGGTTATGGCCGCATCACCCGTGAAAACGGCAACGTCACGGGTATTGTTGAGCATAAAGATGCCAGCGACGAACAGCGCCAGATTCAGGAGATCAACACCGGTATCCTGATTGCCAATGGCGCGGACATGAAGCGCTGGCTGTCCAAACTCAACAACAACAACGCGCAGGGTGAATACTACATCACCGACATCATTGCGATGGCGTACCACGAAGGGCGTGAAATTGCCGCCGTTCATCCGGCGCGCATCAGCGAAACGGACGGCGTGAACAACCGCCTGCAGCTTTCCCGTCTTGAGCGTATTTATCAGTCCGAGCAGGCCGAAAAACTGCTGCTGGCGGGCGTGATGCTGCGCGATCCGGCGTGTTTCGATCTGCGTGGTTCGTTATCTCACGGGCGTGACGTTGAGATTGATACTAACGTTATCCTCGAAGGTCACGTCACGTTGGGCAATCGCGTCAAAATTGGCGCCGGCTGCGTGATTAAAAACAGCGTTATCGGCGACGACTGTGAAATCAGCCCGTACAGCGTGGTGGAAGATGCCCGTCTGGATGCCGCCTGTACCATCGGCCCGTTTGCGCGTCTGCGCCCGGGCGCTGAGCTGCTGGAAGGTGCTCACGTGGGTAATTTCGTGGAAATGAAAAAAGCGCGTCTGGGTAAAGGCTCGAAAGCCGGTCATCTGACCTATCTGGGCGACGCGGAAATTGGCAATAACGTGAATATTGGTGCAGGGACTATTACCTGTAACTATGACGGCGCGAATAAGTTTAAAACCATCATCGGTGACGACGTGTTCGTTGGCTCCGATACGCAGCTGGTGGCGCCTGTTACCGTGGGTAACGGGGTGACCATTGCCGCCGGAACAACCGTTACGCGCGATGTGGCCGAGAACGAGCTGGTGTTAAGCCGCGTTCCGCAGGTCAGCAAGCAGGGCTGGAAACGCCCGGTGAAGAAAAAATAACGGATTTACCCCTCACCCTAACCCTCTCCCCACAGGGGAGAGGTGATCATTCGGTGTGGTGTTTTTCTCCCTCGCCCCTTTGGGGAGAGGGCCGGGGTGAGGGGATAATATAATCCTCCCCCCACAAGCAGTACCCATAAAAATAACCCCACTCTCTACAAGGCTCGGGGCGCCCGGAAAGGGCAAATACAGGTCAGCGACAACGCAGGCATAATGCCTAAATTCGGAATCTAAAATTATGTGTGGAATTGTTGGCGCAGTTGCGCAGCGTGATATTGCTGAAATCCTTCTCGAAGGTTTACGTCGTCTGGAATACCGTGGTTACGACTCAGCCGGTCTGGCTGTCGTCGATGCAGAAGGTCATATGACCCGTCTGCGTCGTCTCGGTAAAGTGCAGATGCTGGCCCAGGCCGCGGAAGAACATCCGCTGCACGGTGGTACCGGTATTGCGCACACCCGCTGGGCGACGCACGGCGAACCGTCTGAAGGTAACGCGCACCCGCATGTGTCTGAACACATCGTGGTCGTGCACAACGGCATTATCGAAAACCACGAACCGCTGCGCGAAGAACTGAAAGCGCGCGGCTACACCTTCGTCTCTGAAACTGACACCGAAGTGATTGCTCACCTGGTGCACTGGGAGCTGGAGCAGGGCGGTACACTGCGTGATGCGGTGCTGCGTGCTATCCCTCAGCTGCGCGGTGCGTACGGTACGGTGATCATGGATTCCCGCGACCCGTCCACGCTGCTGGCCGCGCGTTCCGGTAGCCCGATGGTTATCGGTCTGGGCATGGGCGAAAACTTCATCGCTTCTGACCAGCTGGCGCTCCTGCCGGTTACCCGTCGCTTTATCTTCCTCGAAGAGGGTGATATCGCGGAAGTAACTCGCCGCAGCGTGACCGTATTCGATACCAAAGGCGAGCAGGTGAAACGTCAGGAGATCGAATCGAATCTGCAGTACGACGCGGGCGACAAAGGCGCTTACCGTCACTACATGCAGAAAGAGATTTACGAGCAGCCAAACGCCATCAAAAACACCCTGACCGGGCGCATCAGTCACGGTGAAGTGGATCTGAGCGAGCTTGGCGCAAACGCGAACGAACTGCTCGGCAAGGTCGAGCATATTCAGATCGTGGCCTGCGGCACCTCCTACAACTCCGGTATGGTTTCTCGCTACTGGTTTGAATCCCTGGCGGGCGTGCCGTGCGATGTGGAAATCGCGTCTGAATTCCGCTATCGCAAATCCGCTGTGCGTCGTAACAGCCTGATGATCACCCTTTCCCAGTCCGGCGAAACGGCGGATACGCTGGCCGCGCTGCGTCTCTCTAAAGAGCTGGGTTACCTGGGCTCGCTGGCCATCTGTAACGTCCCGGGCTCCTCGCTGGTGCGTGAATCCGATCTGGCGCTGATGACCAAAGCGGGTACCGAAATCGGCGTGGCCTCCACCAAAGCGTTTACCACTCAGCTGACCGTTCTGCTGATGCTGGTGGCGAAGCTGGCGCGCCTGAAAGGCGAAGATGCTTCCGTTGAGCACGACATCGTTCACGGCCTGCAGGCGCTGCCGAGCCGTATTGAGCAGATGCTGTCTCAGGACAAACGCATTGAAGCGCTGGCGGAAGATTTCTCTGACAAACATCACGCCCTGTTCCTGGGTCGTGGCGATCAGTATCCGATTGCGCTGGAAGGCGCGCTGAAGCTGAAAGAGATCTCCTACATTCACGCTGAAGCCTATGCGGCAGGTGAGCTGAAACACGGCCCGCTGGCGCTGATTGACGCGGATATGCCGGTCATCGTTGTGGCACCAAACAACGAACTGCTGGAAAAACTGAAATCTAACATTGAAGAAGTCCGCGCCCGCGGTGGTGTCCTGTACGTCTTCGCCGATCAAGATGCCGGTTTTGTCAGCAATGACAACATGCACATCATCGAGATGCCGCATGTGGAAGAGGTGATTGCGCCAATCTTCTACACCGTTCCGCTGCAGCTGCTGGCCTATCACGTTGCGCTGATCAAAGGCACCGACGTTGACCAGCCGCGTAACCTGGCGAAATCGGTTACCGTAGAATAATCCCTTCAGGCTCCACCTTCGGGTGGAGCTTTTTTATCCCGCCCGGTTTGTTTTTAATCAATCCTTTCTCGTTTTTAATAATGACAATTTGTCATCTTCAGCTACTTTTTTCAGTGTCACATAAAGAAAATATTTCTGAAAACCTCTTGTCATAAAATCGGCTAACGCGATGAAAATTAAGCTTTCTTTTGCTGGTTTTTAAGTGAAATTTCCGTTGTCATAAAACTGTCATAATTCGTACATTTATCTGTCACCTGTTTGTCCTATTTTGCTCATCGTAGCCACTAAACAACGATTTACGAAAATCTTGCAGGAGACATTATGAAAGTTATGCGTACCACTGTCGCAACTGTTGTCGCCGCGACCTTATCTCTGAGCGCGTTCTCTGTATTTGCAGAAGCAAGCCTGACTGGCGCTGGTGCAACCTTCCCTGCGCCGGTGTATGCCAAATGGGCGGATACCTACCAGAAAGAAACCGGTAACAAGGTTAACTATCAGGGTATCGGCTCCTCCGGTGGCGTTAAACAAATTACCGCGAACACGGTTGATTTCGGCGCATCAGACGCTCCGCTATCTGATGACAAACTGGCTCAGGAAGGCCTGTTCCAGTTCCCTACCGTGATCGGTGGCGTGGTCCTGGCCATCAACCTGCCGGGCGTGAAGTCGGGTGAGCTGGTGCTGGACGGCAAAACCCTGGGTGATATCTACCTGGGCAAAATCAAAAAATGGGATGACGAAGCGATCGCTAAACTCAACCCAGGCCTGAAGCTGCCTTCTCAGAACATCGCCGTGGTTCGCCGCGCGGATGGTTCCGGTACCTCTTTCGTGTTCACCAGCTACCTGGCAAAAGTGAACGAAGAGTGGAAATCTAAAGTCGGCTCCGGCTCTACCGTTAACTGGCCAACCGGTCTGGGCGGTAAAGGTAACGACGGTATCGCCGCGTTCGTACAGCGTCTGCCTGGCTCAATTGGTTACGTAGAGTATGCGTACGCTAAGCAGAACAACCTGTCCTACACCAAGCTGGTTTCCGCCGATGGCAAACCGGTTAGCCCGACCGAAGAGAACTTTGCTAACGCAGCGAAAGGCGCTGACTGGAGCAAATCGTTCGCGCAGGATCTGACTAACCAGAAAGGCGAAGGTGCATGGCCAATCACCTCTACCACCTTCATCCTGGTTCACAAAGAGCAGAAGAAACCTGAGCAGGGCGCTGAAGTGCTGAAGTTCTTCGACTGGGCGTACAAAAACGGTGGCAAACAGGCTAACGCCCTGGATTACGCCACCCTGCCGGACAACGTGGTTGAGCAGATTCGCGCTGCATGGAAAACCAACGTGAAAGACAGCAGCGGTAAAGCGCTGTACTAACAGGATATATTTAACGAAGATGGCGGGTGGCGCTGCGCTTACCCGCCCTACGGTTTAAGCTGTAGGCCCGGTAAGCGTCAGCGCAACCGGGCATATTCGTAAAAACGTCTCAAACAGAAGAGTAATTTATGGCTGCAACCAAGCCTGCATTTAACCCTCCGGGTAAAAAAGGTGACATGATTTTCAGCGCGCTGGTTAAACTGGCTGCGCTGATTGTGCTATTGCTGCTGGGCGGCATTATCGTGTCTCTGATTTTCTCCTCATGGCCGAGCATCCAGAAATTCGGTTTCTCCTTCCTCTGGACCAAAGAGTGGGACGCGCCGAACGACATCTACGGTGCCCTGGTGCCGATTTACGGCACGCTGGTGACCTCGTTCATCGCCCTGCTGATTGCGGTTCCGGTGAGCTTTGGTATTGCCCTGTTCCTGACGGAGCTGGCGCCGGGCTGGCTGCGACGCCCGCTGGGTATTGCCATCGAACTGCTGGCGGCCATTCCGAGTATCGTTTACGGCATGTGGGGCCTGTTCATCTTTGCTCCGCTGTTCGCCACATACTTCCAGGAACCGGTCGGTAATGTTCTTTCTGCCATTCCGTTTGTGGGTGCCCTGTTCTCTGGCCCGGCTTTCGGTATCGGCATTCTGGCGGCGGGTGTGATCCTCGCCATCATGATTATTCCGTACATTGCGGCGGTTATGCGCGATGTCTTCGAACAAACGCCGGTGATGATGAAAGAGTCGGCCTACGGCATCGGCTGCACCACCTGGGAAGTTATCTGGCGCATTGTCCTTCCGTTCACCAAAAATGGGGTGATCGGGGGCGTGATGCTGGGCTTAGGTCGTGCGCTGGGTGAAACCATGGCGGTCACCTTTATCATCGGTAACACCTACCAGCTCGACAGCGTGTCGCTCTACATGCCGGGTAACAGTATTACCTCGGCGCTGGCGAATGAATTTGCGGAAGCGGAATCGGGGCTGCACGTGGCGGCGCTGATGGAGCTGGGTCTGATTCTGTTCGTTATCACCTTCATCGTTCTGGCGATTTCCAAGCTGATGATTATGCGCCTCGCTAAAAATGAGGGAGCACGCTAATGGCCACTCTCGAAATGCAAGCTACCGCTGAACTGGCGGAATCCCGCCGTAAAATGCAGGCCAGACGCCGCATGAAAAACCGTATTGCCCTGTCGCTCTCTATGGCAACGATGGCATTCGGCCTGTTCTGGCTGGTCTGGATCCTCTTCTCGACGGTCGTTCGCGGGATTGACGGGATGTCACTGTCGCTGTTCACCGAAATGACGCCGCCGCCGAACACGGCGGGTGGTGGTCTGGCGAATGCCCTGGCGGGCAGCGGCCTGCTGATCCTCTGGGCGACGGTCTTCGGCACGCCGCTGGGCATCATGGCGGGCATCTACCTGGCAGAATACGGTCGTAAATCCTGGCTGGCGGAAGTCATTCGCTTCATCAACGACATTCTGCTGTCTGCCCCGTCTATCGTCGTGGGTCTGTTTGTTTACACCGTGGTGGTGGCGCAGATGGAACACTTCTCCGGCTGGGCGGGTGTGATTGCACTGGCGCTGCTGCAGGTGCCGATTGTTATTCGTACCACCGAGAACATGCTGAAACTGGTGCCGGACAGCCTGCGTGAAGCGGCTTATGCGCTGGGTACGCCGAAATGGAAGATGATCTCTGCGATTACGCTGAAGGCGTCCGTCTCCGGGATCATGACCGGTATCCTGCTGGCGGTTGCGCGAATTGCGGGTGAAACGGCGCCGCTGCTGTTTACGTCTCTCTCCAATCAGTTCTGGAGCACGGACATGATGCAGCCGATCGCCAACCTGCCGGTGACGATCTTTAAATTTGCGATGAGCCCATTCGCGGAATGGCAGCAGCTGGCCTGGGCCGGGGTGCTGATCATTACCCTTTGCGTACTGTTGCTGAACATTCTGGCGCGCGTCATTTTCGCGAAGAAGAAACACGGTTAATTTTTTACGGCGCGGCAGCTCGCGGCGCCGAATGAGGAAATGAGTCAATGAGTATGGTTGATACTGCCCCGGGTAAGATTCAGGTTCGTGATTTGAACTTCTACTACGGCAAATTCCATGCCCTGAAGAACATCAACCTGGATATCGCGAAGAACCAGGTCACGGCATTTATCGGTCCGTCCGGCTGTGGAAAATCCACGCTGCTGCGTACTTTTAACAAAATGTATTCGCTCTATCCGGAGCAGCGCGCTGAAGGTGAAATCATCCTGGACGGCGAAAACATTCTGACCCAGGCTCAGGATATCGCCCTGCTGCGCGCCAAAGTGGGGATGGTGTTCCAGAAACCAACGCCGTTCCCGATGTCCATTTATGACAACATCGCCTTTGGCGTTCGTCTGTTCGAAAAGCTCTCCCGTGCCGATATGGACGAGCGCGTGCAGTGGGCTTTGACCAAGGCCGCATTATGGAACGAAACCAAAGATAAGTTGCACCAGAGCGGTTACTCTCTCTCCGGTGGCCAGCAGCAGCGTCTGTGCATTGCGCGCGGTATTGCTATTCGCCCGGAAGTGTTGCTGCTGGATGAGCCGTGTTCAGCGCTGGACCCGATCTCAACCGGCCGTATTGAAGAGCTGATCACCGAGCTGAAGCAGGATTACACCGTGGTTATCGTGACCCATAACATGCAGCAGGCTGCACGTTGTTCCGATCACACGGCGTTTATGTACCTGGGCGAGTTGATTGAGTTCAGCGATACGGACGCGCTGTTCACCAGGCCCGCGAAGAAACAAACCGAAGATTACATTACTGGCCGCTACGGTTGATTTGCCTTAGTGCATGTGGAGAAACCATGGACAACCTCAATCTTAATAAACACATTTCAGGCCAGTTCAACGCAGAGCTGGAAAGCATCCGCACGCAGGTGATGACCATGGGTGGCATGGTTGAGCAGCAGCTTTCTGATGCGATTACGGCAATGCACAACCAGGACAGCGAGCTGGCGAAGCGCGTCATTGAAGGCGACAAAAACGTCAACATGATGGAAGTCGCTATCGACGAGGCCTGCGTGCGCATTATCGCGAAACGTCAGCCGACGGCGAGCGATCTTCGCCTGGTAATGGCGATCATCAAAACCATCGCCGAGCTGGAGCGTATTGGTGACGTTGCGGATAAAATCTGCCGCACCGCGCTGGAGAAGTTCTCTCAGCAGCACCAGCCGCTGCTGGTGAGCCTGGAGTCCCTGGGCCGCCACACCGTGCAGATGCTGCACGACGTGCTGGATGCCTTTGCGCGTATGGATCTGGACGAAGCGGTGCGTATCTACCGTGAAGACAAGAAGGTCGACCAGGAGTATGAAGGCATCGTGCGTCAGCTGATGACCTACATGATGGAAGATTCACGTACGATCCCAAGCGTACTGACTGCCCTGTTCTGCGCGCGCTCCATCGAGCGTATCGGCGACCGCTGCCAGAACATTTGCGAATACATTTTCTACTTCGTGAAAGGTCAGGACTTCCGTCACGTGGGCGGCGACGAGCTGGACAAGCTGCTGGCGGGTAAAGATCCGAAAGAGTGATGTTTGTGGCGGGTGGCGCTAGCGCTTACCCGCCCTACGTTAGCTTAACGCGTAATATTCCACCCGCGTGCCTTCCACAATTCAGGCAACTGCGCCAGATCGGTAAAGGTCGTCACGTTGGGATGATCGATCGGCTTGTTGTGCGGATCGGCGCAGAAGTAAAACACCTCCATCCCCGCATCAATCCCCGACTGCGCGCCCGCAGACGAGTCATCCACCAGAATGCAGTTCTCTACGTTAACGTTCATCGCCTTTGCCGCATGGAACATCAGCGCCGGGTCCGGCTTCCAGCGCTGGATATCGTAGCCGCTGAACAGCTTTTCCGGGAAATGGTGCAACATCTCAAGCTTGCCCAGCGAGTGCTGCATTTTGCTGACCGGGCCGTTAGAGACGACGCAGATTGGCACCGTCATTGCGTCCAGCAGCGCGTTAGCCCCGGAGATAACTTCCAGCTCGGAGTCGAACAGGCGTGCGACCTCGGCGCGGTACACCGGTTCCAGATCCGCTTTCGCCAGATCCACGCCGTGTTCTTCGTTAATGATGTCGATGATCTCGTAGAGCTTCACGCCCTTAAAGCGTTTAAACACCTCTTCAAGTTCCAGCGTAATGCCAAATTCCTGGAACATAGTGACATACGCGCGGGAACAAATGACCTCACTGTCGACCAGCGTACCGTCGCAGTCGAAAAATACCGCTTCAATTCCGGACATGCCTTTCCCTTTTAACAAGTTTAACGTTTACGTACGGCAGTTCACCGTGACGCAATCGTTGCCGTATAAGCAAAATCAATGAAAAAAGTATCACGTAACCGCCACTATTGTCGCATTTTGGTATAGGATAGCGACGAATTTTCCCTCCTTGTTCGGAAATTGATGATGAGTCAACAACACACTACCCAGACGTCTGGTCAGGGTCTGCTTGAGCGCGTTTTCAAACTGCGCGAGCACGGCACAACGGCACGCACCGAAGTGATCGCTGGTTTCACCACCTTCCTGACGATGGTCTATATCGTTTTTGTGAACCCTCAAATTCTGGGCGTTGCTGGCATGGATACCAGCGCCGTCTTTGTAACCACCTGCCTGATTGCGGCCCTTGGCAGCATTCTGATGGGTGTGTTCGCTAACCTGCCGGTTGCGCTGGCCCCGGCGATGGGCCTGAATGCGTTCTTCGCGTTCGTGGTCGTTCAGGCGATGGGTCTGCCATGGCAGGTTGGCATGGGTGCCATCTTCTGGGGCGCGGTTGGCCTGCTGCTGCTGACCATTTTCCGCGTGCGTTACTGGATGATTGCAAACATTCCTGTGAGCCTGCGCGTGGGCATCACCAGCGGTATTGGTTTGTTCATCGGTATGATGGGGCTGAAAAACGCCGGCGTTATCGTGGCGAACCCGGATACGCTGGTGAGCATCGGTCACCTGACCTCTCATAACGTGCTGCTGGGCGTGCTGGGCTTCTTTATCATCGCGATCCTGGCTTCCCGCAATATTCACGCGGCGGTGCTGGTGTCCATCGTGGTGACCACCCTGCTGGGCTGGATGCTGGGCGACGTTCACTATAACGGTATCGTCTCCGCGCCACCGAGCGTCTCTACCGTGATTGGTCACGTCGATCTGGCGGGTTCCCTGAACCTGGGCCTGGCGGGCGTGATTTTCTCCTTCATGCTGGTCAACCTGTTTGACTCCTCCGGCACGCTGATTGGCGTGACCGACAAAGCGGGTCTGGCGGATGAGAAAGGGAAATTCCCGCGCATGAAGCAGGCGCTGTTTGTGGACAGCGTCTCCTCTGTGACCGGTGCTTTTATCGGAACCTCGTCTGTTACCGCGTACATTGAATCTTCTTCCGGCGTGTCCGTGGGTGGCCGTACCGGCCTGACGGCGGTGGTCGTGGGTATTCTGTTCCTGCTGGTGATCTTCCTCTCTCCGCTGGCGGGTATGGTTCCACCGTATGCGGCAGCCGGCGCGCTGATCTATGTGGGTGTGCTGATGACTTCCAGCCTGTCACGCGTGAAGTGGGATGATTTAACCGAAGCGGTTCCGGCGTTTATTACCGCCGTGATGATGCCGTTCAGCTTCTCGATTACCGAAGGTATCGCGCTGGGCTTTATCTCTTACTGCGTAATGAAGATCGGTACCGGCCGCTTCCGCGACCTCAGCCCATGCGTGATTGTTGTGGCGCTGCTGTTTGTGCTGAAGATTGTGTTTATTGACGCCAAATAAACAGCAAGCCCTTTTCGAAGAAAAGGGCTTTAGTGTTTGTACCCTCTCCCCGTGGGAGAGGGCTGGGGTGAGGGCAACAGGCCGCTCCGGTCTAAGCCTTCACCCGCTTAATATAATCCCCAAACGCCGTCAGCTGGCCAGACAGATGATCGCGCGTGCTCTGATCCACCACTTCACCCGTTTGCGGGTCAACCTTGTTCTGAATCACACCACCCATAAATTCCGGCTTGTTCATGACCATCGCATCCAGGAATACCAGGATCTGGCGCAGATGATACTGGCAGCGCGCGCCGCCAATCGCGCCCATTGAGCTGGTCTGGATCAGCACCGGTTTGCCTGACAGCGGCTGCTCGGGCAAACGGGACAGCCAGTCGATGGCATTCTTCAGGCCACCCGGAACCGAGTAGTTATACTCCGGTGTGACGATGACCACGCCGTCGGCCAGGCGGATCTGCTCTGCCAGCGCCTCAACGCTCTGCGGGAACCCTTCTTCCTGCTGGACATCCGCATCATACAGCGGAATATCGCCAATAGACGGCAGGGCGCTAACTTCCATTCCTGCCGGTGCCAGCTGTGGCAGCGTGCGGGCAACCATCCCGTTAAATGAACCTTTGCGCAGGCTTCCCAGTAACGTAACTACTTTCAACGTATCAGACATGATTACTCCTGTTTCATCATGATGACCCTGATTGGATCAGCTAAGGGTGAATGCTTTTTCTGCCGGTAAACTGGTTAAACGCATCAGGCGCGCGGCGGGCTCGTTGGCGCGCTCGGGCACATCAGGAAGGCTACGCCATCCCTGTTGACTGTCAAATTCCCAGATTTTCATGCGTTCGATGGCGGGCGTAACCGCAATGGACCAAATGAGCACATCCTCTGCGTCGCTGAGCGCCTCTACCAGCGTGGCCTGAGCAGCGCGAAGACGTCCGGAACCTGGCAGCAGCTGCAGCAGGCTGGCGTCGTCTGAGGCGCATCCACAGAGCTTGCGAATGCTCTGGCGCAGGGTAATGAGCTGGGCTCTGGCTTCGACAGGGTCGTTCTGGTTGCGGACCCACAGCTTCTCATTGCTGGAGAGCGGATAGTCTTCATGCGCATTACCGCCATGGAAGCTGCGCGTCGCGCGCTGAAGCTCCATGTCGAGCCCACAATCCCCTTCGGTGGTCAGCGCGACGCCAATGATATTGCCCGCGTAGGCAATCGAAAAACGCGGGAGATCAGGGTCGGCAAAGACCGGGCGGCCTTCGGGTTGGGTAATGATGTCCGGCAGCTCGCTGGTGCCGTACAGCATAAACAGCAGTTCTGCGAGAAGCGCTCTGGACGCTAAAAACCGCGTTCTGCGGTGCTCCGGGAGAGTGAGTGCTTCACTGTGACAGGCTGAAGAAATTCTTGCCGATACGAGACGTCCTTCCGTAAGTATCCCTCTTGCAAAGTGCGTAGCCATTTTTCGCTCCTTGATAATGGTCGTAATCGGTTAATCGGTTAAACGGTTACATGATTATCGCTTAACTTGACTCCTGTTTTAATCAGTAAATGGGAGTAAGAGAAGCCTTAGGACCGAACTTTACATTTTCTTAGGCAAAAATTGGATCGCTGGCACCGTACAGCGCCTTGATGGTCTCCCGCAGCCAGAGGATTTTCGGATTATGGCTGTTCCGTTTATGCCAGATTAGCGTGAAGGGAACGGTAAGCTTTTCAGCCTGCGCTTCATCAATGGGAATAGGAAGCGCGATCAGCTTCCGCTGGTGGAGTTGATTGTAGTGATGACAGTAGTGCGGAGCCGTGGCGATATAGTTATGCCCGGGCTGCGCTGCCATAAACATCGACTGCTCAAAGCCCGGCACGCACATGGCAATATTTCTATCCCGACCCATCTCCTTTAGCACTTCGTCCAGCGCCCAGGTGTCGCTGCGTTCCCAGAAGATGCTGATGTGCGGGTAGCGCAGGAAGGTTTCGAGGTTCCATTTGTCCTGTAGCGCGGGGTGATCCTCACGCAGATACACGCACGGACGGTCGCTGAACAGGATCTCATAGTCGATGAACCACGGCATTAGCTTCAGCAATTCACGCGATCGCGGGTGCGTTTCGCGTCCGGTGAATCCCAGATCCACCTCTCCACGCGTTATGGCGTCCAGCGAGTCGTAATCCCAGTGACGCATCTTCACCGTCGCCTGCGGATAGCGCTGGTTCACCTGCTCCAGCAGGGCGTTAAAGCGGATCAGCATCAGCGGCGTTTCGGCGGCCAGCACGAACGTCAGCCCGCCTGGCGAATCATGGTGGAATTTATCGAGGATCTGGTTGCCGATTTGCATCCACTCGGCCAGATCCTGCTCCAGGCTTACCGTCAGCGGGGTTGGCAGCAGCCCTAACGGCGTTTTGACAAACAGCGGGTCGTCAAACCAGTCGCGCAGCTTGGCCAGTGATTTACTCACCGCCGACGGCGTCACGTTCATCCGCTTCGCCGCTTTGGTGACGCTGCGCTCCTGCAGCAAAAGCTGTAGGCAAAGCAGGAGATTAAGATCGAGACTGCTGATGGGCTTCTTCATAATGCGCCGCGGGCCGGATGACCATAAGTAAGGTAATGCACAGTATGCTACAGCCAATCAGAACCCCGATCAGCATATTCAGCGCGTTAAGCCCGATGACCGCCGCCAGCCAAATCCACAGCGACGAGCCGCAGACCTGCGCAATTCCCAGCACCGAGCTTGCCACGCCTGCCCGCAGCGAGAAGGGGCCAAGCGCCTGGCTCATCGCCACGCCAAAGCCAACCGAGAACCCGGCGCAAATGAGGGTAATACCCACCAGCATTACCGCATGTGAACTGGCGGTCGCCAGGATCGCGCCAGCCGTGAGGAATAAAACCTGTGAGGTCAGCATCAATGTGCGCTGGCTGAAAACATTTAGCGCAAACGGGGTAGAGAACGAGACCGCCATACTGACCATGGCGGTTAATGCCATCACCGTTGAATACTCGCCGCGATCGAAGCCCATGGTTTCCATTAGTAAAACCGGGGAAACGTTTACATAGGTCAGGATCACCGCCACGCTTAACGTGGTCACGGCCAGACGACTGAGGAAAAAGCGGTTAAGCAGCTTCTCGGCTGGGTGAATCGTTGAGGTATGACCGGTATTCTGCGAGCCCGGGTGGGTCTCTTTCAGCACGGTGATGGACAGGATAAACACCAGCGCGCCCATCGCCGCCATGGTCCAGAACAGGCTCTGCCACGGGAATTTCAGCATGATCAGATATCCCACTACCGGCGCCAGCACCGGGATGATGCAGGTAATTCCGTTCAGCATCGACAGCACCTTAGCGCGACGCTGGGCGCTTAGGGTGTCTCGCAAAATGGCAAAAGCGACGACGTAACAGCCGCCGGCTCCAATGCCCTGGATAAACCGTCCGGTCAGGAACACGGTGCTGTTCTGCGCCTGTGAGCAGAGAAGAGAGGCCAGGGCAAAAATGATGGCACCCGTAATGGCGACAGGCTGACGGCCTGCCTTATCCGCAATCTTCCCGGCAAATGCCATCGACGACGCCATCCCCGCGAGGTAGGCCGAAAACGCGATGTGCAGCTGCGCTTCGCTGGCACCCAGATCGCGGGCGATGTGCGGTAATCCCACCAGATACATATCAATACCAGACGGATAAAGCAGAACTAATGCAAAACTACAAAACAGAAAACGCGCCATAAACCCCCCATAGATGCAGGCATGCAGGATAGGGGGTGAAAAGGGATTAGGCGAGTTGCCATTTGGACAATGGTGATTTCCCGGGAGGAAATCACCATCAATGAGCGGGCCTTACTTACCGATACAGAAGCTCGAGAAGATCCTTCCCAGCAGATCGTCCGACGTAAACTCCCCGGTGATCTCGCTCAGATTCTGCTGCGCCAGACGCAGTTCTTCCGCCAGCAGTTCACCCGCCCACGCGCCGATCAGCTGCGCTTTACCCTGAACAAGGTGGTTCGCCGCCTCTTCCAGCGCCTGCAGGTGACGACGACGCGCCAGGAAGCCGCCTTCCATACTGGTGTCAAAACCCATGCTCTGCTTGAGATGGTTGCGCAGGTCGTCAACGCCTTCACCGGTACGCGCGGAAAGGCGAATCAGTGAGTGACCGTTCACATCGCTGATGCCCAGCGTTTCGCCGGTGACGTCCGCTTTGTTACGCACTACGGTGATTGGCAGCTTAGCCGGAAGGCGGGCGATAAAGTCTGGCCAGATCTCAGCCGGGTCCACGGCGTCGGTCGTGGTGCCGTCCACCATAAACAGCACGCGGTCGGCCTGCTCAATCTCCTGCCAGGCGCGTTCGATACCGATGCGTTCAACTTCGTCGCTGGCATCGCGCAGGCCCGCTGTGTCGATAATATGCAGCGGCATCCCGTCGATGTGGATATGCTCGCGCAGCACGTCGCGGGTGGTGCCAGCAATGTCGGTGACGATCGCGGCTTCACGGCCCGCCAGGGCGTTCAGCAGGCTCGATTTCCCGGCGTTAGGACGTCCGGCAATCACCACCTTCATCCCTTCGCGCAGCAGGCTGCCCTGGCGCGCTTCGGCACGCACGGCGTCGAGATCGCTCATCACCTGGTTGAGCTGCGCTTCGATTTTACCGTCAGAGAGGAAGTCAATCTCCTCGTCCGGGAAGTCGATAGCCGCTTCCACGTAGATCCTCAGGTGAGTGAGTGCTTCCACAAGATGATTCACGCGGGCGGAGAATGCGCCCTGCAGCGAGTTAAGCGCGGAGCGGGCCGCCTGTTCGGAACTGGCGTCGATCAGGTCTGCAATCGCTTCTGCCTGCGCAAGGTCGAGCTTGTCGTTGAGGAAAGCACGCTCGGAGAACTCGCCCGGCTTCGCAATGCGCAGGCCTGGCAGGGTCAGAATACGTTTTAACAGCAGGTCGAGGATAACCGGGCCGCCGTGGCCCTGCAGCTCCAGCACATCTTCGCCGGTGAAGGAGTTCGGGCCGGGGAACCACAGCGCAATGCCCTGGTCCAGCGGCGTGCCGTCGGTGTCCTTAAACGGCAGGTAATCAGCGTAGCGCGGCTTTGGCAGTTTACCCAGCACCGCTTCGGCCACCTCGCGCGCCTTCAGGCCGGAGATACGCAGAATGCCTACACCACCGCGTCCCGGTGGGGTTGCCTGGGCGACGATAGTGTCGTTATGGCTCATGGTTGGTCTCGTTCAATACAAATAAAAAAGGCGGTCAATCGACCGCCCTTATTTTAGCGTTAACTTACCGAATCAGGACTTTTTCTTTTCGCGGCTATGCAGGCCACGTTTTTCCAGACCACGGTAAATCAGCTGCTGCTGGATGATGGTCACCAGGTTGCTGACGATATAGTACAGCACCAGACCTGACGGGAACCACAGGAAGAACACGGTGAAGATGACCGGCATAAAGGTCATGATCTTCTGCTGCATCGGGTCGGTCACGGTGGTCGGCGACATCTTCTGGATGAAGAACATCGTCACGCCCATCAGGATCGGCAGGATGTAGTACGGGTCCTGTGCGGACAGGTCATGGATCCACAGGGCGAACGGCGCGTGGCGCAGCTCAACGGAACCCATCAGCATGTAGTACAGCGCAAGGAAGATTGGCATCTGAATCAGCAGCGGGAAGCAACCACCCAGCGGGTTTACTTTCTCTGCTTTATACAGGGCCATCATTTCCTGGCTCTGACGCTGTTTGTCATCGCCCAGACGCTCACGCATCGCCGCAATCTTCGGCTGCAGCATACGCATCTTCGCCATGGAGGTGTACTGCGCTTTAGTCAGCGGGTACATGATGCCACGAACGATGAAGGTGATAACGATGATGGAGAAGCCCCAGTTACCCAGGAAGCTGTGGATGAACTTCAGCAGCTTAAACAGCGGCTGAGAGATGAACCACAACCAACCGTAATCGACGGTCAGATCCAGGTGCGGCGCAACAGCGGCCATTTTGTCCTGAATTTCCGGGCCGACCCACAGGGTGCTTGCCATCTTACCGGTTTGACCCGGCTGAACCAGAACCGGCTGAGATTTGTAGCCGATGGCTGCAAGACCGTTACCCAGGTTCGCGGTATAGAAGTTGTTGGTACCGTCGTTATTTGGCACCCACGCAGTAGCGAAATACTGCTGCAGCATTGCCACCCAACCGCCTTTAGCGCTGACGTTCAGGTTTTCGTTATCGGCAATGGTGTCGAATTTGTATTTCTCATACTTCGCGTCTGGCGTGGAGTACGCCGCGCCACGGAAGGTATGCAGCGCAAAGTTGCTGCTTCCGGTATCACGGTGAGACGGCAGATTGATGGACTGCTTCAGCTGGCCAAAGGTCGACAGTTCCAGCGGTTTCGCACTGGCGTTCTGTACGCTGTAGCCCACGTTCACCGCATATTCACCGCGTTTCAGGGTGAAGGTTTTGGTGAAGGTGTTGCCTGCGGCGTCGGTGTACGTCATCGGGATTGCGAGTTCGTTCTGACCATCAGCCAGTACAAAGGTGTCGCTCTCGACGGTATACAGTGGACGCGCACCGTTAGCCGGGTTATCCGGGCCATCACGACCGGTCAGGCCGCTCTGCGCCTGGTAGATAAACTCAGGCGTGGTTTCCAGTAACTGGAACGGTTCGTTAGACTTCAGCTCTTTCGGGTAGGTCAACAGCAGCGCCTGCTCAACATCACCACCACGGGTGTTGATTGTCAGCTCAAGCACATCGGTCTTAACCGTAATCTGTTTCCCCTGGCCACTGGCCGGTACGCCCTGGTCGGCGGCGCTACCCGCTGCGGTGGTCGTAGTCTGCGTGGTCTGCTGCTGGGGTTGAGGATTTTTATCCTGCTCCCATGCCTGCCAGATCATGAAAGACACGAACAACAAAGCGATGATAAGAAGATTGCGTTGCGAATCCATCGTTAGTGTTCTCTGGTATCAAAGGGTCCTGGGGGGACGGGGTCGTCTCCACCGGGGTGTAAAGGGTGGCATTTTAATACGCGTTTCACCGTCAACCAACTGCCTTTTATCACTCCAAACCTGCGCAATGCCTCAATTCCGTAGCTTGAGCATGTTGGTGTGAAACGGCAGTGCGGCCCGAGTAGCGGACTAATCAGGCGTTGATAGACCCGAATGAGGGCTATCAGGACCCGTGAGCCAGGCGACAGTGGCGGCGCCATAATTTTTCCAACGCTTCCGAGAGAGCACGGTTATCGAGGTCGGCAACCCCTTTCTTCGCCACCACCACGAAATCCATTGAAGGCAGTTCGTGCTGACGTAAACGGAAGCTTTCACGCGTCAGACGTTTAATCCGATTGCGTTCATGCGCACGCTTAACATTTTTCTTGGCGACTGTGAGACCGATGCGGGGATGCCCCAGCGAATTTTGGCGGCCGAGGATGGTGATTTGCGGCGTGCCAGCCCGTAGTGGCTGCTGGAAGACGAAAGTGAAATGAGCGGGAGTTAACAAACGTAACTCCCTGGGAAATGCTAGCTTAACCACTCAGGGGTTAGCTTTATTACTTGGAAACGGTCAGACGAGCGCGGCCTTTAGCACGACGACGTGCCAGAACCTGACGACCATTTTTAGTAGCCATACGAGCACGGAAGCCGTGAGAACGGTTGCGCTTCAGTACAGACGGTTGAAAAGTGCGTTTCATGGCGATTTCTACCTAAACTTGAATAAATTCACTGACTTTTGCGTATACCCGAACGAGTTTCGAACGACTAACGCCTCAGCGTGGGTGATTAAAGAGGCCGGATTGTAATAATTGTACACTCCGGAGTCAATTCTCTTTCCTTATTTCCCGCGTATTTCCGCACGTTTTCGCGTGGAAAATGAGCAACGGACGACGCAGGAAGATGAGCATCACGCGCCGGGTCGAGGATTATACGGGCTCAACGATAAAGCGCAAGGATCGTCCCGGATCTTCGTTAGATCATTTAAGCAATAAATTGTCTGTGCTCATTAATTTTTCCAATATGCGGACTAAATCGCGGGGCACTCGCGCCAGGATCGTTTACACTTACCCGGTTTCGGATCTTCCTGTGGATAAATCGGGAAGAATCTGTGAGAAACAGAAGATCTCTGGCTCAGTTTAGGCTATGATCCGCGGTCCCGATCGGGATCCAGCGATCCTGGCCGGGTATAACCGCAGATAGCGGTTCGCACATCACCCTTTTGCACAGGGTCATGTCGATGTGCGCCAACAATCATGAATATTCAATAGTTTTCTTTTATTGTTCGAGTGGAGTCCGCCGTGTCACTTTCGCTTTGGCAGCAGTGTCTTGCCCGATTGCAGGATGAGTTACCAGCCACAGAATTCAGTATGTGGATCCGCCCGTTGCAGGCGGAACTGAGCGATAACACGCTGGCTTTGTATGCGCCAAACCGTTTTGTGCTCGATTGGGTAAGGGACAAGTACCTTAATAACATCAATGGACTGCTGAACGATTTCTGCGGGTCAGATGCCCCGCAGCTCCGCTTTGAAGTGGGCACAAAGCCGGTCACCCAAACCGTTCGTGAAACCGTGAACGTAGCAGCGCCTGCTCAGGCCGCTCCTGCTCCGGCCCCTCGCGTCGCACCTGCTCGTCAGGGCTGGGATAATGTCCCTGCACCGGCTGAGCCAACCTACCGCTCTAACGTTAACGTGAAACACACGTTCGATAACTTCGTTGAAGGTAAGTCGAACCAGCTGGCGCGCGCGGCGGCTCGTCAGGTTGCTGATAATCCCGGTGGGGCCTACAACCCGCTGTTCCTTTATGGCGGCACGGGCCTGGGTAAAACGCACCTGCTGCATGCGGTGGGCAACGGCATTATGGCGCGCAAGCCTAATGCCAAAGTGGTGTATATGCACTCCGAGCGCTTCGTTCAGGACATGGTAAAAGCCCTGCAAAACAATGCGATCGAAGAGTTTAAACGCTACTATCGTTCCGTTGACGCGCTGCTCATCGATGACATCCAGTTCTTTGCCAATAAAGAACGATCGCAGGAAGAGTTTTTCCACACCTTCAATGCCCTGCTGGAAGGCAATCAGCAGATCATTTTGACCTCGGATCGTTATCCAAAAGAGATCAACGGCGTTGAAGATCGTCTGAAATCCCGCTTCGGCTGGGGCCTGACCGTGGCGATCGAGCCACCGGAGCTGGAAACCCGCGTCGCGATCCTGATGAAGAAAGCCGATGAAAACGACATTCGCCTGCCGGGCGAAGTGGCGTTCTTCATTGCCAAGCGTCTGCGCTCCAACGTGCGCGAGCTGGAAGGGGCACTGAACCGCGTTATCGCCAATGCCAACTTCACCGGTCGTGCGATCACCATCGATTTTGTGCGTGAAGCGTTGCGTGATTTGCTGGCATTGCAGGAAAAACTGGTCACTATCGACAATATTCAAAAGACGGTGGCTGAGTACTACAAGATCAAAGTGGCAGATTTACTGTCTAAACGTCGTTCCCGCTCGGTGGCGCGTCCGCGTCAGATGGCGATGGCGCTGGCAAAGGAGTTAACCAACCACAGTCTGCCGGAAATCGGGGATGCGTTTGGTGGCCGTGACCATACGACCGTGCTGCACGCTTGTCGCAAGATTGAGCAGTTACGCGAAGAAAGCCACGACATAAAAGAAGATTTTTCCAATCTAATCAGAACATTATCATCGTGACGCTATGAAATTTACCGTTGAACGTGAACATTTATTAAAACCGCTGCAACAGGTGAGTGGCCCATTAGGTGGCCGCCCAACGCTGCCTATTCTCGGAAACCTGCTGCTTCAGGTCGCGGACGGTACGCTGTCGCTGACCGGTACAGATCTGGAAATGGAAATGATCGCGCGCGTTACGCTGACGCAGCCGCACGACGCGGGCGCGACCACGGTTCCGGCACGTAAATTCTTTGATATCTGCCGCGGGCTGCCGGAAGGCGCTGAAATCGCCGTGCAGCTGGAAGGCGACCGTATGCTGGTGCGCTCTGGCCGCAGCCGTTTCTCGCTCTCCACGCTGCCTGCTGCGGACTTCCCGAACCTGGACGACTGGCAGAGTGAAGTTGAATTTACCCTGCCGCAGGCGACGATGAAGCGTCTGATTGAAGCCACGCAGTTCTCCATGGCGCATCAGGACGTTCGTTACTACTTAAACGGCATGCTGTTCGAAACCGAAGGTGAAGAGCTGCGTACCGTAGCGACCGACGGCCACCGTCTGGCGGTCTGTTCTATGCCGATTGGTGATTCACTGCCAAACCATTCGGTGATCGTGCCGCGTAAAGGGGTGATTGAGCTAATGCGTATGCTCGACGGTGGCGACACACCGCTGCGCGTGCAGATCGGCAGCAACAACATCCGCGCGCACGTGGGCGATTTTGTCTTCACGTCTAAGCTGGTTGACGGTCGTTTCCCGGATTATCGCCGCGTATTGCCGAAGAATCCGGACAAAACGCTGGAAGCAGGGTGCGACAGCCTCAAGCAGGCCTTTGCCCGCGCGGCCATTCTCTCTAACGAGAAATTCCGCGGCGTGCGCCTGTACGTGAGTGAAAACCAGATCAAAATCACCGCTAACAACCCGGAGCAGGAAGAGGCAGAAGAAATTCTGGACGTCACCTACGCCGGAACCGAGATGGAAATCGGCTTTAACGTCAGCTACGTGCTGGATGTGCTGAATGCACTGAAATGCGAGAACGTGCGCATTCTGCTGACCGACTCCGTTTCAAGCGTACAGATTGAAGATGCGGCCAGCCAAAGCGCGGCTTATGTTGTCATGCCAATGAGACTGTAATGTCGCTCACCCGTCTGTTGATCCGCGACTTTCGCAATATCGAAAGCGCGGATCTCGCTTTATCTCCTGGCTTTAACTTCCTGGTTGGCGCAAACGGCAGCGGCAAAACCAGCGTGCTGGAAGCCATCTATACGCTCGGCCACGGTCGGGCGTTTCGCAGTTTGCAGATTGGTCGCGTCATTCGCCACGAGCAGGAATCCTTTGTTCTGCACGGACGTTTGCAGGGGGCTGAGCGGGAAACCGCCATCGGCCTGACCAAAGACAAGCAGGGCGACAGCAAGGTGCGCATCGACGGCACCGACGGTCACAAAGTGGCGGAGCTGGCGCTGCTTATGCCAATGCAGCTGATTACGCCGGAGGGGTTTACTTTACTCAACGGCGGCCCCAAATACAGAAGAGCGTTCCTTGACTGGGGATGCTTTCACAACGAAGCCGGTTTCTTTAACGCCTGGAGCAACCTGAAGCGCCTGCTCAAGCAGCGTAACGCCGCGTTGCGCCAGGTAACACGCTACGCCCAGCTGCGTCCGTGGGATATGGAATTAATCCCTCTCGCGGAACAAATCAGCCGCTGGCGTGCCGAATACAGCGCGGGTATCGCCGAAGACATGGCCGACACCTGCAAACAGTTTTTACCCGAATTCTCTCTCACCTTCTCCTTCCAGCGCGGCTGGGAGAAAGAGACGGATTATGCCGAGGTGCTAGAGAGAAACTTCGAGCGCGACCGCATGTTGACCTACACCGCACACGGCCCGCACAAGGCGGATTTCCGCATTCGTGCCGACGGTGCGCCGGTGGAAGACACGCTGTCGCGCGGCCAGCTCAAGCTCCTGATGTGTGCGCTGCGCCTGGCACAGGGAGAGTTCCTCACCCGCGAGAGCGGAAGACGCTGCCTGTACCTGATAGATGATTTTGCCTCGGAACTTGACGACGCGCGGCGCGGGCTGCTTGCCAGCCGCTTAAAAGCCACGCAGTCGCAGGTTTTCGTCAGCGCTATTAGCGCTGAACACGTTATAGACATGTCGGACGAAAATTCGAAGATGTTTACCGTGGAAAAGGGTAAAATAACGGATTAACCCAAGTTGAAATGAGCGAGAAACGTTGATGTCGAATTCTTATGACTCCTCCAGTATCAAAGTCCTGAAAGGGCTGGATGCGGTGCGTAAGCGCCCGGGTATGTATATCGGCGACACGGATGACGGCACCGGTCTGCACCACATGGTATTCGAGGTGGTAGATAACGCTATCGACGAAGCGCTCGCGGGTCACTGTAAAGACATCGTGGTCACCATCCATGCGGATAACTCCGTCTCCGTCACCGATGATGGTCGTGGCATCCCAACCGGTATTCACCCGGAAGAGGGCGTCTCTGCTGCGGAAGTGATCATGACCGTGCTGCACGCAGGCGGTAAGTTCGACGATAACTCCTATAAAGTTTCCGGCGGTCTGCACGGCGTAGGCGTCTCCGTGGTTAACGCCCTGTCGCAGAAGCTGGAGCTGGTTATCCAGCGCGAAGGCAAAATTCACCGTCAGCTTTATACGCACGGCGTGCCGCAGGCACCGCTGGCCGTTACCGGCGACACCGACAAAACCGGTACCATGGTGCGTTTCTGGCCAAGCCATGAAACCTTCACCAACGTCACCGAATTCGAGTACGACATCCTGGCGAAACGCCTGCGTGAACTGTCGTTCCTGAACTCCGGCGTCTCTATCCGCCTGAAAGACAAGCGTGACGGCAAAGAAGACCACTTCCATTACGAAGGTGGTATCAAAGCGTTCGTTGAGTATCTGAACAAGAACAAAACGCCAATTCACCCGAATATCTTCTACTTCTCCACTGAAAAAGACGGTATCGGCGTGGAAGTGGCGCTGCAGTGGAACGACGGTTTCCAGGAAAACATCTACTGCTTCACCAACAACATTCCACAGCGTGACGGCGGTACTCACCTTGCGGGCTTCCGTGCGGCGATGACCCGTACCCTGAACGCCTACATGGACAAAGAAGGCTACAGCAAGAAAGCGAAAGTCAGCGCCACCGGTGATGACGCCCGTGAAGGCCTGATTGCCGTTGTCTCCGTGAAGGTGCCGGATCCGAAGTTCTCCTCACAGACCAAAGACAAGCTGGTCTCTTCTGAGGTGAAATCGGCGGTTGAACAGCAGATGAACGAACTGCTGAGCGAATACCTGCTGGAGAACCCGTCCGACGCAAAAATCGTGGTGGGCAAAATTATCGATGCGGCGCGTGCCCGTGAAGCGGCGCGTAAAGCCCGTGAAATGACCCGTCGTAAAGGCGCGCTGGACTTAGCAGGCCTGCCGGGCAAACTGGCTGACTGCCAGGAACGTGACCCGGCGCTGTCCGAACTGTACCTCGTGGAAGGGGACTCCGCGGGCGGTTCTGCGAAGCAGGGCCGTAACCGTAAGAACCAGGCTATCCTGCCGCTGAAGGGTAAAATCCTCAACGTGGAGAAAGCCCGTTTCGACAAGATGCTCTCTTCTCAGGAAGTGGCGACCCTCATCACCGCACTGGGCTGCGGCATCGGCCGTGATGAGTACAACCCGGACAAACTGCGCTATCACAGCATCATCATCATGACCGATGCGGACGTCGACGGCTCGCACATTCGTACGCTGCTGTTGACCTTCTTCTATCGTCAGATGCCTGAAATCGTTGAGCGTGGCCACGTCTACATAGCACAGCCGCCGCTGTACAAAGTGAAGAAAGGCAAGCAGGAACAGTACATTAAAGACGACGAAGCGATGGATCAGTATCAAATCGCAATCGCCCTTGATGGCGCGACGCTGCACGCGAACTCTCACGCCCCTGCACTGGCCGGTGAGCCGCTGGAGCGTCTGGTGTCCGAGTTCAACGCGACGCAGAAAATGATCACGCGTATGGAACGCCGCTATCCGAAAACGCTGCTGAAGGAGCTGGTTTATCAGCCAACCCTGACCGAAGCCGATCTGAGCGACGAGCAGACCGTGACCCGCTGGGTGAATGCCCTGGTGACCGATCTCAACGAGAAAGAGCAGCACGGCAGCATGTGGAAATGCGATATCCAGCAGAACGCCGATAAGCAGTTCGAGCCTATTATTCGCGTGCGTACCCACGGCGTTGATACCGACTACCCGCTGGAACACGAGTTTGTGACCGGTCCGGAATACCGTCGTATCTGCACGCTTGGCGAGACGCTGCGCGGGCTGATCGAAGACGATGCGTTCATCGAACGTGGCGAACGTCGTCAGCCGGTAGCCAGCTTCGAGCAGGCGTTGGACTGGCTGGTGAAAGAGTCCCGTCGTGGACTCGCGATCCAGCGCTATAAAGGTCTGGGCGAAATGAACCCGGATCAGCTGTGGGAAACCACCATGGATCCGGAAAGCCGCCGCATGCTGCGCGTCACCGTTAAGGACGCGATTGCTGCGGACCAGCTGTTCACGACCCTGATGGGCGATGCGGTTGAACCACGTCGTGCCTTCATCGAAGAGAACGCCCTGAAAGCGGCAAATATCGATATTTAATCGTCGTTATACCGCACGATAACTGGCCGCGCTTTTAGCGCGGCTTTTTTGTGGGTGCAGGCATATCCAGCGACATCACGGATGGTAAACGGCTCGCCAGCGTATCTATCGCTATTCTTACCCTCAGCGGCAGATGCGGCGTCTGCTGCCACACGGCATGAACGTTGAAATGCACATCCGGTGCCTGCTTCAGGAGCGGGACGAGTTTACCCTGGTGAATATCTTTGACGACCATCCAGCAGGGCAGCCATGCAATGCCGTGTCCGGCCAGCGCAGCGTCGCAGATCGCCTGCAAATCATCCATATTGAGCGACGATCGGGGCGTAAAGGTGTGCGACGCTCCTTCGCTGTCCATCAGCTGCCAGGACAACACCCTGCCTGCGCTCAAATAGTTAATCGCCGTATGCTGGGGTAAATCATTAACGCTTTGTGGCTGGCCTTTCTTCTGCAGATACTCCGGCGCGGCGCACAGCACCATGCGGTGTTCTCCCAGCTTTCTGGCGACCAGCACGCTGCTGTCCTGAAGCGTGCCGTTACGCACCGCCATATCAAACCCTTCCTCCACCAGATCCACCACGCGGTCGCTGAATGACATTTCCAGTTCAAGCCCGGGGTGTTCCTGCGCCAGCGCTATCAGCAGCGGGGCGACACACTGGCGACCAAACAGCACCGGCATGGCAACGCGCAGACGACCGGTGACCTGCTGTTTCCCTGTTTCAAGCAGCGATTCCGCACCCCGAATCTCCTCCAGCGCGCGCAGGCAGCGTTCATAAAAAAGGGCGCCGTTATCGGTCAGACTCTGGCTGCGGGTGGTGCGGTGAAAAAGACGTACCCCCAGCCGCTCTTCAAGGCGGGCAATGCTTTTTCCTACCGCCGAGCGTGACAAATGCAGACGGATGGCGGCCTGTGCAAAACTACCCGCCTCCACGGCGGCCACAAAAACAGGAATATCCTTCAGCGTATCGGTCATGGATTGTATCTATTCTGGCGTCAATAAAGAGAAAACTTATCGCCACTGGCGACGGTAAGTCAACGGTAGACTGTCAGGACTAAAGCTCATCTGATGGCAGGAGAAATAAAATGACAGAGACAATGCAACGCTGGTCCATGGACGCCCTCGGGCGCGAGAACCTCAAGCTGACTCAGGCACCCGTTCCACAGCCCGGCCCGGGTGAAGTGCGCGTGCGGGTGAATGCCGTAGCGCTTAACTATCGCGATAAAATGGTTGTTGAAGGCACAATGCCGATCCCGCTTTCCTTCCCCTTTACCCCGGCGTCTGACATGGCCGGCGTGGTGGACAGCATTGGTGAAGGCGTTACGCGCTTCAAACCCGGCGCACGCGTCATCTCAACCTTCTTCCCTGAGTGGATCGACGGTAAGCCGCAGGCGGACGCGCGCAATCTGCCCTATAAAACGTCCGGCGGATACTTCCAGGGCATGTTGGCCGAGTATGTGATTGTGAAGGAGGATGCGCTGGCGGCCTCCCCGGAGACTCTGGATGACGCCGAGGCCAGCACCTTACCCTGCGCAGGGCTTACCGCCTGGTTTGCGCTGGTGGAGCGCGGCCAGCTGCGCGCCGGGCAATCGGTGCTGGTGCAGGGCACGGGCGGCGTAGCGATATTCGCTCTGCAAATTGCAAAAGCGCACGGGGCGGAGGTGTTTGTCACCTCGGGGAGCGATGAAAAACTGACGCTGGCCAAAAAACTGGGCGCTAATCAGGGCATCAACCGGCTGAAAGGCGACTGGGCTGAAAATACGCTGGCGCTCACGCAGGATCGCGGCATCGACCATATTATCGAGACCGTAGGGGGAGAGAACCTGAAGCATTCCCTGCGCGCCGTTGCCGTTCACGGACGTATCTCCGTCATTGGCGTGCTGGCCGGGACGGAGATTACGCTCTCTGCTGGCGAACTGCTGCTTAAATCCCCCGTCATTCAGGGGATTGGCGTAGGCCATCGTCGGGCGCTGGAAGATTTTGTCCGCGCCGTGGATGTGACCGGACTGAAGCCGGTGATCGAACATCGCTACCGTTTTAACGAGCTTGAACAGGCGTTTGAACATCTCGATCGTGGCGCGTTCGGTAAAATCGTTCTCACCCGCGAGTAAGCCTTTGTTCCCCGGGATAAGCGTAAAAGGGGTGTTTCTGTTGCGCAATGTAGCTCTATTTTTGTGGGCTTAATCGCGTTAGCATGAGGCAGCACTCATTTATCCCGGGGAACTCATGGCTATCAAACTCATTGCAATCGACATGGACGGCACGCTGCTGCTGCCAGACCACACCATCTCTCCAGCCGTTAAAAACGCGATCGCCGCGGCGCGCGCGAAGGGCGTGAATGTGGTTCTGACCACGGGGCGTCCGTATGCCGGCGTACACAGCTACCTGAAAGAGCTGCACATGAATCAGCCTGGCGACTACTGCATCACCTATAACGGCGCGCTGGTGCAGAAAGCCGCAGATGGCAGTACGGTTGCGCAAACTGCGCTGAGCTACGATGACTACCTGTTCCTGGAAAAACTGTCCCGGGAAGTGGGGTCCCACTTCCACGCGCTCGATCGCAATACGCTCTATACCGCCAACCGCGATATCAGCTACTACACGGTGCATGAATCCTACGTTGCGACCATTCCGCTGGTGTTCTGTGAAGCGGAGAAAATGGACCCGGCGACGCAGTTCCTGAAAGTGATGATGATCGACGAGCCGGAGATCCTGGATAAAGCGATTGCGCGCATTCCGGCGGAGGTAAAAGAGAAGTACACCGTGCTGAAAAGTGCGCCGTACTTCCTCGAAATTCTCGATAAACGCGTCAATAAAGGCACCGGTGTGAAATCGCTGGCCGATGCGCTGGGTATCAAGCCGGAAGAGATCATGGCGCTGGGCGACCAGGAAAACGACATCGCGATGATTGAATTCGCGGGTATGGGCGTGGCGATGGATAACGCGATCCCGTCGGTGAAAGAAGTGGCTAATTTTGTGACCAAATCCAACCTTGAAGACGGCGTTGCCTACGCGATCGAGAAATTTGTGCTCCAGTAGCGGTCGCTCTGAATTATAAGCCTCGGTTATCAACTGGGGCTTTTTTTTGCGCTGAATTTATTGGATTGTTCTTTTTGTGATCTTGATTGTAGTACAATATTAAGTGATTGTACTACATTACAACCACAGTAAAGACGAAAGGCTTCACGTTTGTACTGCAAAAGTGAGGTGAAATTCAGCGGTCGCGGTAAAGTAGTGATGGACATACAGAGCACAAGGACTCTCCATGACTCTCAATAAAACCGATCGCATCGTCATCACGTTGGGCACCCAGATTGTGGGGGGCAAATACGTTCCCGGTTCGCCGCTGCCAGCAGAGGCTGAACTGTGTGAGGAGTTTGAAACCTCGCGCAACATCATCCGGGAAGTGTTCCGCTCGCTGATGGCGAAGCGGCTGATTGAAATGAAACGGTACCGCGGCGCGTTTGTTGCCCCGCGCAACCAGTGGAACTACCTCGATACCGACGTACTGCAGTGGGTGCTGGAAAACGACTACGACCCGCGGCTTATCGGCGCGATGAGCGAAGTCCGTAACCTGGTGGAACCGGCCATCGCCCGCTGGGCGGCGGAGCGCGCAACCTCCGGCGATTTGGCCCAGATTGAGTCGGCTTTAAACGACATGATCGCCAATAACCAGAACCGGGAGGCGTTTAACGAGGCGGACATTCGCTATCACGAAGCGGTGCTGCAGTCAGTGCATAACCCGGTATTACAGCAGCTTAGCGTGGCGATCAGCTCGCTACAGCGAGCAGTATTTGAACGTACCTGGATGGGCGATGAGGCCAACATGCCGAAAACGCTCCAGGAACATAAAGCGCTGTTCGATGCGATACGGCATCAGGACGGCGATGCGGCAGAGCAGGCGGCACTTACCATGATTGCCAGCTCGACACGAAGGCTGAAGGAAATCACATGACATCTCGCTACATCGCAATTGACTGGGGATCGACCAATCTACGCGCCTGGCTGTACCAGGGCGAGCAGTGCCTGGAGAGCAGGCAATCAGAAGCAGGCGTGACGCGCCTGAACGGTAAATCCCCCGAGGCGGTGTTAGCAGAGGTCACACAACACTGGCGCGATAGCGCCACGCCGGTGGTAATGGCGGGCATGGTTGGCAGTAACGTAGGCTGGAAAGTTGCGCCTTATCTGCCTCTTCCCGCCCATTTTTCCGCGATTGGCGAGCAGTTAACGTCCGTTGGCGACAATATCTGGATCATTCCCGGTTTGTGCGTCTCTCGCGACGATAACCACAACGTGATGCGCGGCGAAGAGACGCAGCTGCTTGGCGCGCGCACGCTTTCTCCTTCTTCTGTCTACGTCATGCCCGGGACGCACTGCAAGTGGGTCCAGGCCGACGCTGAGCAAATCCACGATTTTCGCACCGTAATGACCGGCGAACTGCACCACTTGCTGCTCACCCATTCGCTGGTTGGGGCCGGCTTGCCGGAGCAAGAAACCTCGTCAGAGGCGTTTGCCGCCGGGCTTGAACGTGGGATCGCTTCTCCTGACGTTTTGCCGCAGCTTTTTGAGGTTCGCGCCTCGCACGTGCTGGGAAATCTCCCGCGCGAGCAGGTCAGCGATTTTCTCTCCGGCCTGCTGATTGGCGCAGAAGTCGCCAGCATGCGTGATTTCGTCGCGCACGAGCAGGCCATCACTATTGTCGCTGGCGCATCGCTAACGTCGCGCTACGAGCAGGCGTTTCGCGCCGTTGGGCGTAACGTTTCAACGGTATCCGGCGACACGGCATTTCAGGCAGGAATAAGGAGCATCGCTCATGCAGTGGCAAACTGATCTTCCCCTTATCGCGATCTTGCGCGGCATCACGCCCGATGAGGCGTTAGCCCACGTCGGTGCGGTTATCGACGCCGGATTCGACGCGGTAGAAATCCCGCTCAACTCGCCGGAATGGGAAAAAAGCATTCCGGCCGTGGTGGAGGCGTTCGGTGAGAAGGCGCTGATTGGCGCAGGCACCGTGCTGCACCCGGAGCAGGTGGATGAACTGGCGAAAATGGGCTGCAGGCTTATCGTCACTCCCAACATTCAGCCTGAGGTGATCCGCCGCGCCGTGGGTTACGGCATGACCGTCTGCCCTGGATGCGCCACCGCCACGGAAGCCTTTACTGCTCTGGATGCGGGCGCGCAGTCGCTCAAAATTTTCCCGTCATCGGCCTTTGGTCCGGACTACATCAAAGCGCTGAAAGCGGTATTGCCCGCCAGCGTGCCGGTCTTTGCCGTGGGCGGCGTAACGCCAGAAAACCTGGGCCAGTGGATGAGCGCGGGCTGTGTGGGCGCGGGGCTGGGCAGCGATCTGTATCGCGCCGGGCAGTCCGTGGAACGTACCGCGCAGCAGGCGGCAGCATTTGTGAAAGCGTATCGAGAGGCAGTGAAATGAAAATAACCAAACTCACCACGTACCGTTTACCCCCGCGCTGGATGTTCCTGAAAATCGAAACCGACGAAGGGGTTGTGGGCTGGGGCGAACCGGTGATTGAAGGGCGTGCGCGCACCGTTGAAGCCGCGGTGCACGAGCTGGGGGAATTCCTGATTGGTCAGGATCCGGCACGCATTAACGACCTGTGGCAGGTGATGTACCGCGCGGGCTTCTACCGAGGGGGGCCGATCCTGATGAGCGCCATCGCCGGTATCGACCAGGCGCTGTGGGATATCAAAGGCAAAGTGCTGAACGCGCCGGTCTGGCAGCTGATGGGCGGCCTGGTGCGCGACAAAATAAAAGCCTACAGCTGGGTCGGCGGCGACCGTCCTGCGGAAGTGATCGACGGCATCACGCAGCTGCGCAACATCGGCTTCGACACCTTCAAGCTCAACGGCTGCGAAGAGATGGGCATTATCGACAACTCGCGCGCGGTGGATCGCGCGGTGAATACCGTTGCGCAAATCCGTGAAGCCTTCGGCAACGAGATCGAGTTTGGTCTGGATTTCCACGGCCGCGTCAGCGCGCCGATGGCCAAAGTGCTGATCAAAGAGCTGGAGCCGTATCGTCCGCTGTTTATCGAAGAGCCGGTGCTGGCCGAGCAGGCAGAGTACTACCCGAAGCTGGCTGAACAGACCCACATTCCTATCGCGGCGGGTGAACGTATGTTCTCGCGCTTCGAGTTTAAACGCGTGCTCGAAGCGGGCGGCATTGCCATCCTGCAGCCGGACCTCTCTCACGCGGGCGGCATCACCGAATGCTACAAAATTGCCGGGATGGCCGAAGCTTACGATGTGGCGCTGGCACCGCACTGCCCGCTCGGGCCGATCGCGCTGGCTGCCTGTCTGCACGTCGACTTTGTCTCCCGCAACGCGGTGTTCCAGGAGCAGAGCATGGGGATTCACTATAACAAGGGCGCGGAACTGCTCGATTTTGTGAAAAATAAAGAAGACTTCAGCATGGAAGGCGGTTTCTTTAAACCGTTAACGAAGCCGGGCCTTGGCGTGGAAATAGACGAAGCCAAAGTCATTGAGCTGAGTAAAAATGCGCCGGACTGGCGTAACCCACTGTGGCGTCATGAGGACGGCAGCGTAGCGGAATGGTAATCGCCATCCCGTAGGCCCGGTAAACGCAGCGCCACCGGGCAAAAAAGCATACATACAAAAATATAACCCTCTGTAAATTACAGGGCATGGTGAGCGGCTTCGCTATGCCCAAAATCTGGAGACAGATTGCGATGGATATTCCAGTTACCGCTACAAAAACCGGGCGTCGCCGCTACCTGACGCTGATTATGATCTTTATTACCGTGGTCATTTGCTATGTCGACCGCGCCAACCTAGCCGTGGCATCGGCCCATATTCAGGAAGAGTTTGGCATCACCAAAGCGGAAATGGGTTACGTCTTCTCGGCGTTTGCCTGGCTGTATACGCTCTGCCAGATCCCCGGCGGCTGGTTCCTTGACCGCGTCGGTTCACGTCTGACCTACTTTATCGCCATTTTCGGCTGGTCCGTGGCGACGCTGTTTCAGGGCTTCGCGACCGGGCTGATGTCGCTGATTGGCCTGCGTGCCATCACCGGAATTTTCGAAGCGCCCGCGTTTCCCACCAACAACCGCATGGTGACCAGCTGGTTCCCGGAACATGAGCGTGCGTCTGCCGTCGGCTTTTACACCTCCGGGCAGTTCGTTGGCCTGGCGTTCCTGACGCCGCTGCTGATCTGGATCCAGGAGCTGCTGAGCTGGCACTGGGTGTTCATCGTCACCGGCGGGATTGGCATAATCTGGTCGCTGATCTGGTTCAAGGTTTACCAGCCGCCTCGTCTGACTAAAAGCATCACCAAAGCCGAACTGGACTACATCCGCGACGGCGGTGGCCTGGTGGATGGCGATGCGCCGGTGAAAAAAGAGGCGCGCCAGCCGCTGACCAAAGCGGACTGGAAGCTGGTCTTTCACCGTAAGCTGGTGGGCGTTTATCTGGGCCAGTTCGCGGTGACTTCCACGCTGTGGTTCTTCCTGACTTGGTTCCCGAACTACCTGACCCAGGAAAAGGGTATCACGGCGCTGAAGGCGGGCTTTATGACCACCGTGCCGTTCCTCGCGGCGTTTTTCGGCGTACTGCTCTCCGGCTGGCTGGCCGATAAGCTGGTGAAAAAAGGCTACTCGCTGGGCGTGGCGCGTAAAACGCCGATTATCTGCGGGCTGCTGATCTCCACCTGCATCATGGGTGCCAACTACACCAACGATCCGGTGTGGATTATGACCCTGATGGCGGTGGCGTTCTTCGGTAACGGCTTCGCCTCTATCACCTGGTCGCTGGTGTCGTCTCTTGCGCCGATGCGGCTGATTGGCCTGACCGGCGGCGTGTTCAACTTCGTTGGTGGGCTGGGCGGGATTACCGTACCGCTGGTCATCGGCTACCTGGCGCAGGATTATGGCTTCGGCCCGGCGCTGGTCTATATCTCTGCCGTGGCGCTGATCGGGGCACTCTCCTATATCCTGCTGGTGGGCGATGTGAAACGAGTAGGCTAATCCCTGCGGATGTTTTACCCTGATGCACTCACCGTGCATCAGGGTATCCTCATGAAACAAATCACCTTCGCCTCCCGTAACCACCAGCTGACAAACATCAATACCTGGACGCCGGACAGCCAGTGGCTGGTCTACGACGTGCGCCCGTCCGGTGCGTCGTTCACCGGCGAAACCATCGAGCGGGTCAATGTCGGTACGGGTGAGGTAGCGGTGGTTTATCGCGCCACCGACGGCGCGCACGTCGGCGTGGTGACCGTTCATCCTGCACAGAACAAATACGTCTTTATCCACGGCCCGAAAAACCCGGACGCAGACTGGCACTACGATTTTCATCATCGTCAGGGAGTGATTGCGCAAAACGGTCAGGTGAGCAACCTGGACGCGATGGATATCACCGCGCCTTACACCGCAGGCGCGCTGCGCGGCGGCAGCCACGTCCATGTCTTCAGCCCGAACGGGCAGTTCGTCAGCTTCACCTATAACGACCACGTGCTGCACGAGCGCGATCCTAGACTTGATTTACGCAACGTCGGCGTGGCTGCGCCTTTCGGCCCGGTGAACCCGCAGGGGAATCATCCCCGTGAGTATCCCGGAGCCTTCTGGAGCGTGCTGGTTAGCCGCACGATGCCTGACCCACAGCCGGGCAGCGATGAAATCAACCGCGCTTACGAAGAGGGCTGGGTGGGCAACGACAGGCTGGCGTTTATCGGCGATACCCTCTCAGCGCAGGGCGAAAAAGTACCCGAACTGTTTATCGTCGACCTGCCGAAAGACGAGCAGGGCTGGAAGCGTGCGGGCGATGAGCCGCTCCAGGGTACGGCAGAGAGCCTGCCAGCGCCGCCTGCCGGGGTGATGCAGCGTCGTCTGACCTTTACGCATCAGAGGGCATATCCGGGCCTGGTGAACGTGCCGCGTCACTGGGTTCGCAGTAACCCGCAGGGAACGCAGATCGCGTTTCTGATGCGGGATGATAACGGCATTGTGCAGCTGTGGCTGATCTCTCCTGAGGGCGGCGAGCCGCGCCAGTTGACGCGTACCGGGAGCGATATTCAGTCAGCATTTAACTGGCATCCTGCGGGCGATAGTCTGGGGTTTGTGCTCGAAAATCGGATCGCCTGCTGCGACGCGCAGACCGGGGAGGTGACGTTTTTGACGTCCGATCACGGCAACCCGCCGTCTGCTGATGCGGTCGTGTTTTCCCCGGACGGGCGCGTTATTGCATGGATGGAAGAGACAGGCGGTTTCCGTCAGCTTTGGGCAACGGAAACCGCGCAGAACTAGCGTGGAGGCATCTCTGCGGGCGGGATGACGGCGTTTGTGGCCAGATTCTCCTGCTCGCTTTTTTCTACCCGTGAGCGCACGGAGCTGTCCTTACGAAACATATCCCACGGCAGCAGAAGCGTATCCGCCACGGCCGTAAACGGCATATCCAGGATAACCAGGGATTTGGTACCCCAGTTTGTATCGTCATCGGAGATCATCGCCGCGCTGGCGCGTGTCCCCGGATATGTTCCTTCTTTACCGCCGGTGTGAGACATCACGCTCGAACACCCGCAAAGTAAAACTACCCCGCTGAACGTCGTCAGCTTTATCAGAACATTTTTCATCATCACTCAGTCATCGTTAATGGCACTGCATAGACCTGCAACTCAGGGTTATAGCGAGCCTTATCCAAAATGGATAGCCCGATAACCCCGCACTGTGGCAGCCATCGCAATTTAACCCTTTGTGCTGTTGTCCCAGTCTAAGCGAGATGCAGGAAAGTGCAAAAAAAAGTGCTGTTGTCGTGCTTGAAAAGCCCGATTGCAGACCCATTTTAAGAATGTGGCCCGATAACGAACTCGCCTGATGGGTGTTCGGGGGCGCAAAGGCCTGTCCATGGTGGAAGGCTACAATTTCTCGCTGATTTCAGGAGTTTTATTTATGCGTAACTTCGATCTTTCTCCGCTATACCGTTCTGCAATTGGTTTTGACCGCCTGTTTAACCATTTAGAAAATAACCAAAGCCAGAGCAACGGCTACCCTCCATACAATGTTGAGCTGGTTGACGAAAACCACTACCGCATCGCCATTGCCGTCGCCGGTTTTGCAGAAAACGAACTGGAGATCACCGCGCAGGACAACCTGCTGGTGGTGAAAGGTTCCCATACGGCCGAGCAGAAAGAACGTACCTACCTGTATCAGGGCATCGCCGAGCGCAACTTTGAACGCAAGTTCCAGTTAGCCGAGAACATTCACGTTAAAGGCGCGAACCTAGTCAACGGCCTGCTGTTTATCGAACTGGAACGTGTGATTCCGGAAGAGAAAAAACCGCGCCGTATCGAAATTAACTAATTACGCGGGTCGCGTAAGCGGCCCACCCGGACTTGCTTGCCGTAACGGGAGCATATGCGAATCCATCAGGATTTGCAGGAACAACTGCGCACAAAATTAAACTGTGCCGAACTCGCTTCTCAGAAGGAGATTTAGTATGCGTAACTACGATTTATCCCCCCTGCTGCGTCAGTGGATTGGTTTTGACAAACTGGCTAACGCCCTGCAAAGCACCACCGAGCAACAGACGTTTCCGCCGTACAACATCGAAAAAAGCGACGATAACCACTATCGCATCACCCTTGCGCTGGCCGGTTTCCGCCAGGACGATCTGGACATCCAGCTTGAAGGCACGCGCCTGACCGTGAAAGGTACGCCGGAAAAACAAGAGACCGAGACCAAATGGCTGCATCAGGGGCTGGTTAATCAGCCGTTTAGCCTGAGCTTTACCCTGGCAGACCATATGGAAGTGTCCGGCGCAACGTTTACCAACGGGCTGCTGCATATCGACCTGCTCCGCAACGTGCCGGAAGCCATCGCGCCGCAGCGTATCGCCATTAGCGAGCGTCCGGCGTTAAACAGTTAATAGTGTGCGGGCTGATGCCCTCACCCCGGCCCTCTCCCACGGGGAGAGGGTGAAAAGATAAAGCCCTGCCCCGGCAGGGCTTTTTTGTGCGCCATCGCCCATACAATCGCATCCGGCTCTGAGAGAATCCTTAGCATAACTAAGGTTATGCACAGGAAGTGGATCATGAGTGATATCGCGTTAACCGTAAGCGTGTTGGCCCTGGTCGCTGTTGTTGGCCTGTGGATAGGGAATATCAAAATCCGCGGCGTCGGGTTTGGGATAGGCGGGGTGCTGTTTGGCGGCATTTTTGTCGGGCACTTCGCCGACAAGCTCGGGCTGGTCCTCAGCGCCGAAATGCTCCACTTCACTCAGGAGTTCGGCCTGATCCTCTTCGTTTATACCATCGGTATTCAGGTGGGGCCGGGCTTTTTCGCCTCACTTCGGGTCTCCGGATTGCGGCTCAACCTGTTTGCCCTGGGCATTGTGGTGATGGGCGGGCTGGTCACCGCAATTCTGCACAAAATCTTCGATATCCCGCTGCCCGTGGTGCTGGGGATTTTCTCCGGGGCGGTCACCAACACGCCTGCGCTCGGTGCCGGGCAGCAAATCCTGCGTGATTTGGGTATCGAACCCGGCATAGTTGACCAGATGGGGATGAGCTACGCCATGGCCTATCCGTTTGGAATTTGCGGCATTCTGCTCTCCATGTGGCTGGTACGCGTCCTGTTTCGCATTAACGTCGACAAAGAGGCGAAGGACCACGAAACCACGCTCACCAACGGCCATATGCCGATCAAAACCATCAACATTCGGGTCGATAACCCTAACCTGAACAATATGGCGATTCAGGACGTGCCGATCCTGAACAGCGCCAATATCATCTGCTCCCGCCTTAAGCGCGACGATATGCTGATGGTGCCCGCGCCTGGCACCGTCATTCAGCAGGGCGATCTGCTGCATCTGGTCGGCCAGCCCGGCGATTTAAACAACGCGCGGCTGGTGATTGGTCAGGAGGTGGATACCTCTCTCTCAACCCGCGGCACCGATATGCGCGTGGAACGCGTTGTGGTGACTAACGAGCACGTTCTTGGCAAGAAAATACGCGATCTGCAGGTAAAAGAGCGCTACGACGTCGTGATCTCTCGTCTCAACCGTGCGGGTGTTGAACTGGTCGCCAGCCCGGAGGCCAGCCTGCAGTTCGGGGATATCCTCAACCTGGTGGGGCGCCCGTCGTCCATCGACGCCGTGGCGGATATGGTGGGTAACGCCCAGCAAAAACTGCAGCAGGTGCAGATGCTGCCGGTGTTTATCGGTATCGGACTCGGCGTGCTGCTCGGCTCTATCCCTGTGTACGTGCCGGGCTTCCCGGTGGCGCTCAAGCTGGGCCTGGCGGGCGGGCCGCTGATTATGGCGCTGATCCTCGGGCGTATCGGCTGTATCGGGAAGCTCTACTGGTTTATGCCGCCGAGCGCCAACCTGGCGCTGCGCGAGCTGGGCATCGTCCTGTTCCTGGCGGTGGTCGGGCTAAAATCCGGCGGGGATTTTGTCGATACCCTGGTCAAGGGCGAAGGGATGAGCTGGGTCGGCTACGGCATCTTTATCACGGCGATCCCGCTGCTGACGGTGGGAATACTGGCGCGGATGTTCGCCAAAATGAACTACCTGACCCTGTGCGGGATGCTGGCGGGCTCCATGACCGATCCGCCCGCGCTGGCCTTTGCCAACAATCTGCACGCCACCAGCGGCGCGGCCGCGCTCTCCTATGCCACCGTCTATCCGCTGGTGATGTTCCTGCGCATCATCACTCCGCAGCTACTGGCGGTGCTGTTCTGGGGGATGAGCTAGCAGGTCGTCCGGGTGGATGCGCCGCAGATGGTAGTCCACCTGGTAATCGCTGGTATTTCGGAACATCACGGAATAATTGAGGAACTCGCCGCTGTCGCTGTAGGAAAGAGACGTAATGCGCAGCAGCGGCGTCTGTTCCGGCAGGTTCATATAACCGGCCAGCGTTTTATCTGCCAGCACTGGCGTCAGGCTCTCGTAGTTGCCGCTGATGGTGATCCCGCACTCCTTCTCGATGTAATCAAACTTAGACCCCTCAAGATGCGCCAGCGACAGGTTGCGAAACAGCTTCACCGGCATAAAGCTGTCTTCCAGCATCAGCGGCTTCCCGTCCACATAGCGCACCCGCCGGGAAAAGTAGATCCGCTCATCCACCTGAATCCGCAGCTGGCTGGCGATGGCGGGTGGGGCGGGCATTACTTCGAACTGCAGCACCTTGCTCTGCACCTCTTTTCCCTGCTGACGCAGCACCTCCACCAGCCCGGTCAGGTTGGTGGTTTCGTGGTGGACGTCTTTGCGCGACACAAAGGTTCCGCTGCCGTGCCGCCGCTCAACCAGCCCCCAGCTCACCAGCAGATCCAGCGCCTTGCGGATGGTCATTCGCGCCACGCCGAACTCCTGCGCCAGCGCTTTTTCGCCGGGCAGCGGGCTGCCGATGTTGTAGTCCGACGAATTCAGCCGCAGCCGCAACCTGTCGGCGATTGATTTGTAGATCACCAGTAGACCTCTCTGCACTTATCAGGGCGTGGATTGCATCCTGACATGTCCATATTTACCGCAAAAAGTAGACCTGATTGGTCAAAATAAAACCATGAATGCGATCACGAATCGCAGCGGCACGCCATGTTCGCGCATCAGTAAGTTCTTATGCTCACCTCAGGCCAGCAAAAAACCATAAAGGCCTCTACCCCTACAGGTTGTTTCATGAGGATTTAAAAATGCTCAGTCAAATACAACGTTTTGGCGGTGCCATGTTTACCCCGGTGTTGCTGTTTCCGTTCGCCGGGATCGTGGTGGGAATTGCCATCATGCTTCGCAACCCGCTGTTTGTCGGCGAAGCCTTAACCGCCCCCGATCATCTTTTCGCGCAGATCGTTCACATCATTGAAGAGGGCGGCTGGGCGGTGTTTCGCAATATGCCGTTGATTTTTGCCGTCGGCCTGCCGATTGGCCTGGCGAAGCAGGCGCAGGGCCGCGCCTGTCTGGCGGTGCTGATTAGCTTCCTGACCTGGAACTACTTCATTAACGCGATGGGAATGACCTGGGGCCACTTCTTCGGTGTCGACTTCTCCGCCGAACCGACGGCGGGTAGCGGGCTGGCGATGATTGCCGGGATCAAAACGCTCGATACCAGCATCATCGGGGCCATTGTGATTTCAGGCATCGTCACCGCCATCCACAACCGCTACTTCGACAAACCGCTGCCGGTGTTTCTGGGGATTTTCCAGGGCAGCTCCTTTGTCGTTATCCTCGCGTTCTTCGTCATGATCCCCTGCGCCTGGCTGACGCTGCTGGGCTGGCCGAAAGTGCAGATGGGCATCGAGTCCCTGCAGGCGTTCCTGCGCTCCGCCGGCGCGCTGGGCGTGTGGGTGTATACCTTCCTGGAACGCATTCTGATCCCAACCGGATTGCACCACTTCGTCTACGGTCCGTTCATCTTCGGCCCGGCGGCGGTGGAGGGCGGGATTCAGGTCTACTGGGCGCAGCATCTGCAGGCGTTCAGCCAGAGCACCCTGCCGCTGAAAACCCTCTTCCCGGAAGGCGGATTCGCGCTGCACGGCAACTCAAAAGTGTTTGGCTCGGTCGGGATTGCATTCGCTATCTGGTATACCGCGTCGCCGGAAAACCGCGTCAAGGTGGCGGGGCTGCTGGTTCCGGCCACGCTTACCGCGGTGCTGGTGGGCATTACTGAACCGCTCGAGTTCACCTTCCTGTTTATCTCGCCGCTGCTGTTTGCCGTGCACGCCGTGCTGGCGGCCACCATGGCAACGGTGATGTACGCCTTCGGCGTGGTCGGGAACATGGGCGGCGGCCTGCTGGACCAGTTCCTGCCGCAAAACTGGATCCCGATGTTCCATAACCACGCCTCGACGGTATTCACCCAGATCGGCATCGGCGTCTGCTTCACCGGCATCTACTTCGTGGTCTTCAAAACGCTGATCGAACGTCTGAACCTGAAAACGCCGGGCCGGGAAGAGAGCGAAATCAAACTCTACAGCAAGGCCGACTATAAGGCGCGGGGGCAAACCACCGCCCCGGCAGCGGCCAGCCAGCAGGTCGGGCAGGCCGCCGGGTTCTTACAGGCGCTCGGCGGCGCGGCCAACATCGAAAGCATCAACAACTGCGCCACCCGCTTGCGCATTGCGCTGGTGGATATGGCGAAAACGCAAAGCGATGACGTCTTCAAAGCCCTCGGCGCCCACGGCGTGGTGCGACGCGGCAACGGCATTCAGGTGATTGTCGGCCTGCACGTTCCTCAGGTGCGCGACCAGCTGGAATCGCTGATGAAAACCCCTTTATCGAATGAACAAACCACCCTGACAGAGGCTATATCATGAAAAAATTCTCAGTTGTCATTGCAGGCGGCGGCAGCACCTTTACGCCTGGTATCGTCCTGATGCTGTTAGCCAACCGTGACCGTTTCCCGCTGCGCGCGCTGAAGTTCTATGACAACGACGGCGCACGTCAGGAGAGCATCGCCGAAGCGTGCAAAATTATCCTCAGGGAGCAGGCGCCGGAGATTGAGTTCAGCTACACCACCGATCCTAAAGCGGCGTTTACCGATGTCGATTTCGTGATGGCGCATATCCGCGTGGGCAAATACCCGATGCGCGAAAAAGATGAAAAAATCCCGCTGCGACACGGCGTGCTGGGCCAGGAAACCTGCGGGCCGGGCGGCATCTCCTACGGCATGCGCTCTATCGGCGGCGTGCTGGAGCTGGTGGATTATATGCAGCAGTACTCCCCGAACGCGTGGATGCTGAACTATTCCAACCCGGCGGCGATTGTTGCGGAAGCCACGCGCCGCATGCGTCCAAACGCCAAAATCCTCAACATCTGCGATATGCCGATCGGCATTGAAGGGCGCATGGCGCAGATTGTCGGCCTGAAGGACCGCAAAGAGATGCGCGTGCGCTACTACGGCCTGAACCACTTCGGCTGGTGGACGTCAATTGAAGATCTGAACGGCAACGATCTGATGCCGAAACTGCGCGAATACGTGGCGAAAAACGGCTATGTTCCGCCTTCAGAAGATGCGCATACCGAAGCGAGCTGGAACGATACCTTTGCCAAAGCAAAAGACGTACAGGCGCTGGATCCGGACACCATGCCGAACACCTACCTGAAGTATTACCTGTTCCCGGACTACGTGGTCGCGCACTCCAACCCGGAGCGCACCCGCGCCAATGAGGTTATGGATCACCGCGAGAAGCACGTGTTCAGTTCCTGCCGGGCGATTATCGAAGCCGGTAACTCTGCCGCCGGTGAGCTGGAAATCGACGAACATGCGTCGTACATCGTCGATCTGGCGACGGCAATTGCCTTCAACACCCAGGAGCGGATGCTGCTGATTGTGCCAAACAACGGTGCCATCCATAACTTTGATGCCGACGCGATGGTGGAGATCCCGTGCCTGGTAGGCCATAACGGCCCTGAGCCGCTTACGGTGGGCGATATTCCACACTTCCAGAAAGGGCTGATGAGCCAGCAGGTGGCGGTGGAAAAACTGGTGGTGGATGCCTGGGAGCAGCGCTCGTACCAGAAACTCTGGCAGGCGATTACCCTGTCGAAAACCGTGCCGAGCGCGTCCGTCGCGAAAGCGATTCTGGATGACCTGATCGAGGCCAACAAAGAGTACTGGCCAGAGCTGCATTAATCGTCCTGACCGGCATCGCCCGATGCCGGTCTCCTTGTCCTTGTCGATTTACGCTATGCTGAAGCCTGCCCGAAGCACGACAAGGAACCCTCATGAAAATTTCCCGCCTCGGCGAAGCGCCGGACTACCGCTTCTCTCTGGCTAATGAACGCACTTTTTTAGCGTGGATCCGCACCGCGCTGGGCTTTCTTGCCGCAGGGGTCGGTCTCGATCAGCTCGCGCCTGATTTCGCCACGCCACTGATCCGTGAAGTGCTGGCGCTGCTGCTGTGTCTGTTCGCGGGCGCGCTGGCGATTTACGGCTACCTGCGCTGGCTGCGAAACGAAAAGGCGATGCGTCTGAAGCAGGATCTGCCCTATACGCGCGGGCTGCTGATCATCAGCACGATTCTGCTGACGGTGGCGGGCGTGGTAATGGTGCTGGTGTTCTATGGCGGATAGCCGCAAAGCGCGGCGCGAAGCGGACCCCGGCCTGCAGCCGGAGCGGACGTCACTCGCGTGGCTGCGCACGCTGCTGGGGTATGGTGCGCTGATTGCCCTGGCGATTAAGCACAACTGGCACCGCACGGGGGTGCCATTCTGGGTTTCGCTGGTTGTGCTGGCGCTGGTGGCTATCATTTTATGGCGCTATACCCGCAGCCGTAACCTGATGGACGTGGCGCAGAACGACTTTGTACAACCGAAAGCGGTGCGCGATAAGTTCCTGATCGCGCTCGCTGTTCTCTCTTTGTCATTGTTGTTTGCGGTCACCCACATTCAACAAATTTTGCAGTTGTAGGCCGGGTAAGGCGCAGCCGCCACCCGGCATAATTACTTCCCTTTCGCCAGATACTTCGCCATCTCGTCTTCCGGCACCATCCCGCCGCCGGTCGCCCACACCAGGTGGGTAACGTTGGTATGCGAATGAACGCGCACCGGCCCGGCCATCCCCGCCAGCGCCGACGGCTCCAGGCGGATCCCTTCCTCCTGCGCCAGCCAGCCGAGCATGTCGTACATGCTTTGGTCGGAAAGGGTGTAGAACCCGTCGAGCAGGCGCTCCATCGCGCGGCCCACGAAGCCGGAGGCGCGTCCTACCGCCAGGCCGTCCGCCGCCGTCACGTTATCAATGCCCAGATCCTGCACGGCAATCTCATCGTGCAGGCCGGTATAAACGCCCAGCAGCATGCACGGTGAGTGCGTTGGCTCCGCGAAGAAGCAGTGGACGTTATCGCCAAAGGCCAGCTTCAGGCCAAACGCTACGCCGCCGGGGCCGCCGCCGACGCCGCACGGCAGATAGACGAACAGCGGATGATCCGCATCCACCACGCGGCCCTGTGCGGCAAACTGCGCCTTCAGTCGCTCGCCTGCCACCGCGTAGCCCAGGAACAGGGTGCGGGAGTTTTCATCGTCAATGAAGAAACAGTTCGGATCGCTTTCTGCCGCCTTGCGTCCCTGCTCCACCGCCACGCCGTAATCCTGCTCATATTCCACGACGATGACGCCGTGGCTGCGCAGTTTGGCTTTCTTCCACTCGCGGGCGTCGGCAGACATATGCACCGTCACCTTAAAGCCGATGCGTGCGCTCATAATGCCGATGGACATCCCCAGGTTGCCGGTTGAGCCTACCGCAATGCTGTACTGGCTGAAGAAGTCCTTAAAGCGCGGCTCGAGCAGAATGCTGTAGTCGTCTTCGAGGCTCAGCAACCCGGCGTCCAGCGCCAGCTTCTCCGCATGGGTCAGCACCTCATAGATGCCGCCGCGCGCTTTAATCGAGCCGGAAATCGGCAGATGGCTGTCTTTTTTCAGCAGCAGCGTGCCGGGAATAGACTTGCCGGACTCTTTCTCCAGCCGCTTTTGCATCGCCGGAATGGCGACCAGTTCGGATTCGATAATCCCGCCCGTTGCCGCGGTTTCCGGGAAGGCTTTTGCCAGATACGGCGCGAAGCGTTTCAGGCGAGCGTGCGCGTCGTCCACGTCGGCTTTGGTCAGCCCGACGTACGGCAACCCTTCTGCCAGCGTCGTGGTGCGCGGGTTAAGCCAGGTAGTTTCTTTCAGGGCGATCAGATCCTCAACCAGAGGAAACTGTGCGGTTAAAGTAGTGATAGTTGCGTTTTCCATAATACGTCTCTTCGCGCTCAGATAATGAAGGAAAGCAGGAATGTGCCGCCAAGTGCAAGCACCGAGGCGATAAACGTCGCCGTCGTATAGTATTTGAAGGTCTCATTCAGGGTCGCGCCGCAGTATTGCTTCACCAGCCAGAAGAGAGAATCGGTCACGATCGTGCAGCCAATGGCGCCGGAACCGATGGCAATGGTGATGATCTCCGGGCTCACGTTCGGGTAGAGCGGCAGCATTGGCGCGACTATCGCCGTGGCGCCCATCATCGCCACCGTCGCGGAGCCTACAGCGGCATGCAGCACCAGCGCCACCAGCCAGGCGAGCAGGATAGGGTGCATGTGCAGGTTCGAGAGAATATGCGCCAGCGAGTCCGCCAGTCCGCTGGTTTTCAGGATGGCGTTAAACGCGCCGCCCGCGCCGATAATCAGCAAAATGTTGGCGATAGAGCCGAAGCCGTGCTCGGTGTGCGTCAGCATCGTGCCCATGCCCATATGCTGGCGTATCCCCAGCAGGTAGTAGGCGACAAACACGGCGATAAACATGGCGGTGATCGGGTTACCGATAAACTCCAGCAGCGTATACAGCGTGCCTTCTTTTGCCATATTCAGCTCGGCGATGGTTTTCACCAGCATCAGGGCAATCGGCAGCAGCACCGTGAACAGCGTGGCGCCCAGCGACGGCAGGGTGTGCTCTTCACGCACCTTCAGGTCTGAAAATTCCGCCGGAACCGGTTTAAACGGCAGACGGTTGCCGAGCAGTTTCAGGAACAGCGGGCCGCCGACCAGCGAGGCCATCAGGCCTACCATCAAACCGTAGACAATGACCGTTCCGACGTCCGCGCCTAATTTATTGGTCACAAACAGCGCGGCCGGATGCGGCGGCACCACGCAGTGCACCGCCATCAGCGCGGTACAGAGCGGAATGGCCAGCTTGAGCAGCGACGTGTGGGTCTTTTTGGCGATGGAAAACGCCAGCGGGATGAGCAGTACCACGCCCACTTCCACGAACAGCGTGATACCGCAGATAAGGCCCACCAGCACCATAATCACGTCCGCCGACAGCCAGCGGCAGCGCTGCAGCGCAATCCCGATGCGCTCGGCCGCGCCGGAGACTTCCATCATCTTGCCGAGAATGGTGCCCAGGCCAATCACCGCCGCCAGGAAGCCCAGCGTACCGCCAATTCCGCTCTCGATGGCGTTCACCATATCCAGCGGGCTCATCCCCATCATCGCGCCGACGAAAAAGCTCGCCAGCAGCAGCGCGAGGAACGGGTGAAACTTCAGTTTTACGATGGTTAAAACAATCAACACAATGCTGACCAGCAGCGTTGCCACAACCCAGACCTGAGATCCCATATCTCACCTCACCCTTATGTCATCTGTGGGTATTGGACGAAAAAACGGCATAGGCTGACAAACGATATAAATTGGCGTTCAGATGAGCCAGATTGGATCAACCGAGTGACTGCGCTCTAAAAATCGCACTTAATCTGTATTAGGTTCACATAAATTCACCCTTGAGCGGTATGCTGAGCGCAGAAACCGCGCGCGAGAATTGTGATGACCGATGCAAATGAAGCCAGAAACCGGCTGCTAAACGGCTGGCAGCTGTCGAAAATGTACACCTTTGAAGTAGCCGCCCGGCATGAGTCCTTTGCCCTGGCGGCGGAGGAGCTGTCGCTCAGCCCCAGCGCGGTGAGCCACCGCATCAACCTGCTGGAAGAGGAGCTGGGCATTCAGCTGTTCGTCCGCTCGCACCGGAAAGTCGAGCTGACGCAGGAGGGGAAGCGCGTTTACTGGACGCTAAAATCGTCCCTCGACACCCTGAATCAGGAGATCCTGGACATCAAAAACCAGGCGCTCTCCGGCACGCTGACGGTCTACTCCCGCCCGTCGATCGCCCAGTGCTGGCTGGTGCCCATGCTGGGGGACTTTACCCGCCGCTACCCGTCGATTTCACTCACCATCCTGACCGGCAATGATTACGTTAATATGCAGCGAACGGGCGTCGATCTGGCGCTCTATTTCGACGATACGCCGCCAAACCACCTCTCTCATCACTTCCTGATGGACGAGGAGATTTTGCCCGTCTGCTCACCGCAGTATGCCCGCGAGCATGAACTGCTGAAAAACCCCGATAACCTCAGCCACTGCACGCTGCTGCACGACCGTCAGGCCTGGAGCAATGATTCCGGTACGGACGAGTGGCTGAGCTGGGCGCAGCACTTTGCGGTGAATATGCCGCCATCGTCGGGCATTGGTTTCGATCGTTCCGATTTAGCGATTATTGCGGCCATCAACCATGTAGGCGTCGCGATGGGCAGAAAGCGGCTGGTGCAGAAACGGCTCGAACGGGGCGAGCTGATCGCCCCGTTTGGTGAAAAAAACCTGAAGTGTCATCAGCACTACTATATCTCGACGCTTCCTGGCCGACAGTGGCCGAAAATAGACGCTTTCATCGGCTGGCTGAGAGAGCTGGCAGGTTGAAGAATTATTACGCTTTCGCTCTACACCAAATGTGAAAAAGCGTGCTAAATACAGGTAATGCTTTCGATTTATCCAGGGTAAACCGTGTTAAAGCCTTTTATTGTCTCTGCATTACTGATCTCTTCCGGCTGGGCGATTGCCGCTGAGCCGCCGCTGACGGCTGCCCACTATGCGCAGCAGCTGGGCGTCGGGATGGATGTGGACTGGGCGCGCACCGAGCGCGGCATACGCGAATTCGACCCGCTGGTGGTACGCGATTTTCGTGCAAAAGGCATTACCCACGTGCGCATCCGCGTGGCCGATGAGCCGACGGAAGCGCGGCTGATCCACCTGCGCAAGCTGGTAGAAGCCTGCGAGCAGTATGGCGTGATCCCGATAATAACTTATCAGGCTGATGAATATAAAAACGACCCCAAAGCCGATAACGAGAAAGAGACGATCAACTGGTGGATTGCCGTAGCGCACTATTTCGGTCAGAGCTATCCGCTGCTGGGTTTTGATCTCATTTATGAGCCCGCCGACAAGCTTAACCACAACCTCGCGTCGCTAAACCGGGTATATGAAAAAACCATTAAAGCGATCCACGACATGGACCCGCAGCGCATGATCTTTATTGCGCCACGCCTGCGCGCCGCGCCGGAGGATTTATCCAGCCTGAAGCTGCCCGCGCACAGCCAAAACTACCTGCTGGCGGAGTGGCATATTTTCCCGTGGGGGCCGCTGAAAAATAGCGGTAAATACCCGTGGACGTCCGGCACGGCGGCGGAGAAAGCGGCTATCCATAATCGCATCAATACCGCGCTGCGCTGGCAGCAAAAAACCGGGCACGTTAGCTGGGTTGGGGGCTGGGGCGTGGGGGAGTCAAACCACCTCACGCCAACCGCGTCGCAAATGGCCTTCGCCACCTTTATGGCCTGCGAGCTGCAAAAGGCGAAAATCCCATATGCGCTTAACGCGGATTTCCAGTTTTACGACGGGGAAGAGGGTGCCTGGCGGCCCGCGCCGGAGCCGTTATTGCAGGCGATGATTGCGCCCGTTTGTGAAAAGCCCGGCGAGAAGCCGGGCCATCATGCGGTTAAACCGGCTGCTCGTGATGCGGGACACGCGACGCCAGCGGCAGCCAGCACAGTAAAATCAGCAGCCCCATCAGCGTCATCAGCAGGCCCAAACTAGCCTGCCCGGTCTGCGGCATCATGGCCGAGAGCCAGGCCAGCGCGCCGGAGCCGATATTCTGCAAACCGCCCACCAGCGCGCCAGCCGTGCCTGCAAGGAACGGGAACGGCTCCATCGCGCCGCTGGTTGCCAGCGGGAACAGCATTCCCGCGCCAAAGAAGAACAGCGCAGCCGGGATGAGCAGCGTCCAGACCGACATCACGTCAAACAGCCCCGGGATCCACATCATCAGACCCGCCAGCAGACAGCTGATCACCGACTGCCACATCAGGGTTGAGAAGCGTTTATTCGGGCGTCCGGCAAACCACGCGCCGAAGAACGCCGCCGGGATCGGCAGAATAAACAGAATACTCACCACCATGCTGCTCAGGCCCAGCCCCGCGCCCAGCAGCACGCCGGAGCAGGCTTCGAACACCGCAATGCCCGCTAGGCCGCCGATCAGCATCAGCAGGTAGCAGGTAAACGAGCCGTTACCGAACAGCGTCTTATAGCTGGTAATGAGCTTCGTGCGCGGCGCGTCCTGCGGGCGCGTTTCCGGCATCCAGCGCGCCATGCTAAAGGTGACAATGATGCACAGCACCAGCAGGAAGGCGTAGCAGGCGCGCCAGGACCACATCGTGTCCAGCAGGCCGCCAATCAGCGGGGCGAGAAGCGGGCTGACCAGAATACCCATATTCAACAGGCTGTTTGCGTGACGGAGCTGGGTGCCCTGATACATATCGCGCGGTAAGGTACGCGCCATCACCCCGCCAACGCCGGTCCCGACGCCCTGCAGGGCACTGGCGGCAATCAGTACGGCCAGGCTGTGGGTGGTTATGGCAATTACCGTCGCCACCATGAAAATGCTCATGCCCACCAGGATCACCGGGCGACGCCCGACGCGGTCGGACAGCGGGCCGTAGAAGAGCTGCGAAACGCCATAGGTCAGCAGGTAGGCTGCCATTACGCTCTGCACCGCGCCCTCGCGGACGTTCAATTCCTTTGCCATGTCGGCAATCGCCGGAATGTAGATGGTTTGCGCCATCTGACCGACGGCCACCAGTAACACCAGCATCAACAATAAGTTAACGTTCCTTTGTTTTTTCATGTCGCTGAATACTTTTGCCAAAAGAGAAAAATGAAGAATAAGTGACTGCGCATTCCCATAAATGCGCGAGGAATCTACCACAGTGAGATGACAATTTAAGCATTGTCGTGGTGAATGAAAAAACCGGGAAAGGCAGGATTTGTAAACAAGAACGGCAACTAATGTTGCCAGTGATTTACGCCAGGCGCAGCAGAATGGCACCGCCGGCAATACCCAGTGCCGCCGCGATGCGCAGACCCGCAACCTTCTCTTTTAAAAGGACAAACGCGATCAGCGCGCCAAAGAGTATGGAGGTTTCACGCAGCGCCGCGACCACCGCCAGCGGTGCCTGCGTCATTGCCCAAAGCGCCAGACCGTAAGAGCCCATGGTGCCAATACCGCCGAGCAACCCCTTTTTCCAGTGCAGACGCAGGTAGCCGGACGCCTCGCGCCGACGCGCCACCATCGCCCAGCTCAGCAGGCAGAAGCCGTTCATAAAGAAGGTCCACAGCGTATAGCCCAGCGCGGTGTCCGATAACCGCACGCCGGTGCCGTCCACCAGCGTGTAGCCTGCGATGAAACAGGCGTTCAGCAGCGCGAGCCAGATCCCTTTGCGTGACTGCATGCGCCCGTTCATCGCCATCGCCAGAATCGACAGGCAAATTACCCCGATCCCGGACCAGGCGAGCCACGAAAGGCTATCGCCGAGCGCCAGTACGCTGATCAGCGCCACCAGCAGCGGGGCGGTGCCGCGCATCAGCGGGTAGGTCTGGCTCATGTCAGAGACCTGATAGGTCTTCGCCACCAGCACGGTGTACACCACCTGTAAGGCGCAGGAGACGATCAAAAACGGCCAGCTTTCAGCAGATGGCTGTGGGGAAAACGGCAGTAAGACCAGAGCGATAACCGTGGCGGAGCCGCTGACGCTTATGGCGGAATAGAGCTTGTCCGTTCCGGCTTTGACGATGGCGTTCCAGCTGGCATGCAGCAGCGCGGCGAAGAGCAAAATGCAGAATACGGTGATGGTCATGGCGTATCGGGTGATGAATTGTCACTCAACTGTAACATTCACATCCTGATGCTGCCAGCCGGTTACACCGCACAAAAAAGGCGGTGCGTCACCCGCGGTTCGTCTGAGACCAGCGTAAAACCCGCTTGATGATAAAACCCGTAGGCGCTGTCCGGCGCGTGGGTATTCAGGAAATCAAACCAGATGCTGGCATCGGCCATGACCACGGTCAAAAGCTGTTTGCCAATGCCCAGCCCGCGGCACTTCTCGCTGACGTAAAGATGGCGAATACGTCCGGCGCGCGGTTGCTGGCTGAACGGATCGCGATTCAGACCACACACGCCCACCAGCTTGCCGTTGAGAAACGCACCCAGCAGCTTTTCACCCGGCGCGTTAAAGCGGTTCTCACCACGCTGCCAGTTCTCTTCCAGCCTGCGCAGCATGTTGAAATTCAATGCGATACTTTCCGCCTTCAGGGCGATATACCCCGGCTCATCCGGTGTGACAGGCTCAATTAACAGACGTGACATAGCATTCCCTCGTTATTAAAGAGGGGCGGTTGCCCGCCCCTCTCAGGTGCGACTTGAACCTGAATCAGCGAATGAATTTCAGGACAGCATCAAGCAGTTGCAGTACAGCAACAATGAGTTTGAGGATAAGTATCACCATATCCACTACGCTCATACGCGTCTCCTTTTGGTTAAAAGGAGCACGATGCTGGCGTACCTTTCCGCCGCCTGTTGCCAGCACCTGGATTGACGTAACACAGTGTGCTCACTTCAGGGGTTAAGGCACTGACGGCACCACCCGTTTCAGCCAGGACTTCGTTGCGCCGGTAGAACTGCGGCCCCCTCGCTCACTGCGAACACCCTCAGTATAGATAAATGCTGTATGTATGAACAGTATTTTTTGGACAAAATCAGGAAGGCGATCCATACTCAAAAACGTCAAAATCCGTGCCGGAATTGCGCGTTCGTCTTCGATCGCGTATACTTTTTGCGTTGACGTAACACAGTGTGTTCTGCGGCCACCAACCGCAAAACCCTGATAAAAACCTCGCTTAGGCGGGGTTTTTTGTTTTCTGGTCTGCCCATAAAAAACTGCTGGATAAGCGAGGGTTCTGCTATTTGGCTTCGCTGTGAACTACTTAGGATCGCTTAAGTCATTTTCTTTAAATTAGAGGTATTAGACTCATTTTGTAAGATAACACCACTAAATTTATAAACTAATATAACTATTAATAGTCCTCAGGTAGTTAAATTGCTTCGCCTATTATAGTAATAAATAAAAGCGAACCAACTCATTATTTACGTGAATGTTTAGTTTAAATAATATGGCTGGTTTGAATTCCAGAGATTTTCATTGTATATTTCCAGAGCCGCAAATACTGTATGGATACATTATGCAAGCATCTGAATATTTAAAGATGAAGTTCCAGAGTGACAGGCAGTTAGCTCTTTATGGACAGCAAGGTGTTGCAGGGACTTGGAGAGCATTAAAGGGGATCGGCTCTGATATTTACTCAGGAATAGAGCGAGTAAGTTGGTACTCTTCTTGCTTAATCCCCAGCTATCACGATGTGTGTGATGAGCTTCTCTCAGAAGAAAAAAGGATGTACCTCTCAATTCTCTCGCTTTACCGTTATCGCGATGTAATAGCCCACATGCTATACCTTTATTTTGAAAGTGTTATTACCGACTCTGAAAATGGAAATGAACAAAATCGCGTTCGTAAGATGGATTCAAAAGTAACGGGGCTTGTTAACAACATACCGACAAGCAAGGCCGCGCGTTTGGCGATAGCATGGGGGCTGGCCAAATTCCTTTCCGAATCTGGCATACTCTCTGAAATCGTCGTGGAACGGCTTGCACGCCGCGTACCTAACGTTGTCATGGCGCTTCAATTGATTGGAACGGAACAGAAGTGCACTCTTGCCGCTCGTCGACTGAAAACATTGGACCCTAAGTATTACGCCACCCTCTATGCCGCACAACTGGAGATGCTTTACTACTTTTTTGAGCCTTTCCTGTCTGAACTCATTAAGAAGGTGCAGATGGGATTCTATAAGGATTTCGATGCAATTTATAACGACTTAAAGGGCAAGGAGCATGTTTAAGAGTCTGTTATCAATTCTATTTACGGATATTTTATTTCCTGTTTATATTTTTGCGTGCGCCTCTTTATTCCTTTGGTTGGTGCCTGACCACTGGGTATTACTAACATTTATTTCTATCATTGTATTTATTATTGTTCATCCGATGGTTTTTGGCCGCTTTGATAAGTACGATTAAATTTTATAAAAAGGATTTTTTTATGTCAAACCCAGCTTATTTGTTTTTAACAGATGAAAATGGTTCTCCCATGGTTGGTCCTTGCCTTGTTTCAGGGCGTGAAGGTGCGATTGAACTCAAATCGTTCACTCATAATGTCAACATCCCAGTCAACGGGAATACCGGGAAATTGACGGGTACGCGTATACACATGCCCATCATGTTCCAGAAAGAATTTGATCGTGTAACCCCACTTCTCTTTCGCGCGCTGAGTACGGGAAGAACGCTTCAGTCAGCCACCATTAAGATGTATCAGATTAATGAGGCGGGTTTAGAACAGGAGTATTTTAATATCCTCCTGGAGAATGTGAAAATAACCTCAATCACACCAGACCTGTATCCCGGCGCAAACACCGGCACACACCTTGAAACGGTTCTCATACGCTACGAGAAAATCACCTGGAAGCATTGCGATGGAAACGTCATCTATAGTGATTCCTGGAATGAGCGAGCAACGTACTGAAACGTGATTCCTGACACATTTTTGCGCAGATGAAAATATTTCCATTGTCATGCCCGAAAACCTGTGTTTGTATAAATTCCATCAATGATTCCAAACACAGGTCCCCAATGACTTCATCCATCTTCACTTCGACCCTACTAAAAACTGCGCAACCTGCCGCAGTGGTCGTCGTGCGTGTGGTGGTGGTCGTCGGCAATGCGCCGTAGGGACTGGATCAACACACGAATCCAAAACCCCGCCGGCGCAAACCGGGCGGGGTTTTTCGTTTAGGACCCTCCCCGGAACGTCGGCCCAGAAGAAAAGGACTGGAGCATGGCAAGTTCGGGCACAACATCCACCAAGACGCGTTTTACCGGCGCGCAGCTGATCGTTCATTTGCTGGAACGGCAGGGCATCACCACGGTTGCGGGCATCCCTGGCGGCACGGTGCTGCCGCTGTACGATGCGTTAAGCCAAAGCACGCAGATCCGCCACGTGCTGGCGCGCCACGAGCAGGGGGCAGGCTTTATCGCTCAGGGCATGGCGCGTACGCAGGGCAAACCAGCGGTCTGTATGGCCTGCAGCGGCCCGGGCGCAACCAACCTGGTCACCGCCATCGCCGACGCGCGTCTCGACTCCATTCCGCTGATCTGCATTACCGGCCAGGTACCGTCCTCGATGATCGGCACCGATGCGTTCCAGGAAGTGGACACCTACGGCATCTCTATCCCCATCACCAAACATAACTATTTAGTTCGCGATATTAGCGAGCTGCCTCAGGTTATCAGCGATGCGTTCCGCATTGCGCAGTCCGGCCGACCGGGCCCGGTGTGGATAGACATTCCTAAGGATGTCCAGACCGCAGAGATCGAGATCGACGTGCTGCCGGAGCCGGGTGACCGTGCCCCCGCGCCGGAATTCAGCGCTGAGAGCGTGCGCGATGCTGCCGCCATGATTAACGCCGCCAAACGCCCGGTGCTCTATCTGGGCGGCGGGGCGATTAACGCCGCGGATGAAATCCGCGAGTTTGCCGAAAAAGCCAACCTGCCGACCACCATGACCCTGATGGCGCTGGGCATGCTGCCGAAAGCGCACCCGCTCTCTCTCGGCATGCTGGGCATGCACGGCGCGCGCAGCACCAACTACATCCTGCAAGAGGCTGATTTGCTGATTGTTATGGGCGCGCGTTTTGATGACCGGGCGATTGGCAAAACCGAGCAGTTCTGCCCGAACGCCAAAATCATTCACGTGGATATCGACCGCGCGGAGCTGGGTAAAATCAAGCAGCCGCACGTGGCGATTCAGGGCGACGTGGCCGAGGTGCTGGCGCAGCTGATCCCGCAGACGGACGCAGCCGATCGCGCCGACTGGCGTCAGCTGGTGGCCGATCTGCAGCGCGAGTTCCCGGGGGCCATCCCAGCCGAAGGCGACCCGCTGAGCCACTACGGGCTGATCAACGCCGTGGCCGCCTGCGTGGACGACAGCGCGATTATCACCACCGACGTCGGCCAGCATCAGATGTGGACCGCCCAGGCCTACCCGCTGAACCGTCCGCGCCAGTGGCTGACCTCCGGCGGGCTGGGAACCATGGGCTTTGGTCTGCCCGCGGCGGTTGGTGCTGCGCTGGCGAATCCGGACCGCAAGGTCATCTGCTTCTCCGGCGACGGCAGCCTGATGATGAACATTCAGGAAATGGCGACCGCGGCCGAAAACCAGTTAGATGTGAAAATTATCCTGATGAACAACGAGGCGCTGGGTCTGGTCCACCAGCAGCAGAGCCTGTTCTACAAGCAGGGCGTGTTTGCGGCGACCTATCCGGGGATGATTAACTTTATGCAGATTGCCGCCGGTTTTGGCCTGCACACCTGCGATCTGAACGCGGAAGAAGACGCCCACGCGGCGCTGCAGGCGGCGATTTCTCGCCCCGGCCCGGCGCTGATCCACGTGCGTATCGACCCTGAACAAAAAGTGTATCCGATGGTGCCGCCGGGTGCGGCAAATACTGAGATGGTGGGAGAATAAGCTATGCAGAAACAACATGATAACGTCATTCTGGAACTCACCGTCCGCAACCACCCTGGCGTCATGACCCACGTCTGCGGGCTGTTTGCCCGCCGGGCGTTTAACGTGGAAGGCATTCTCTGTCTGCCGATTCAGGGCAGCGAGCACAGCCGCATCTGGCTACTGGTCAACGACGATCAGCGTCTGGAGCAGATGATGGCGCAGATCGACAAGCTGGAAGACGTCACCAAAGTGGCGCGTAACCAGTCCGATCCCACCATGTTTAACAAAATTGCGGTGTTTTTCGAGTAAAGATAGCTTAAGGTAAGCGTCTTTCGCTCTTGTAGGCCGGATAAGCGCAGCGCCATCCGGCGTTTTCAGACCGCAGGAAGACACATGACCACCATCGCTCTCATCGACGACCACCTTATCGTCCGCTCCGGCTTTGCCCAGCTTCTGAACCTCGAACCGGATTTTCAGGTCGTGGCCGAGTTTGGCTCCGGCCGCGAGGCGCTGGCGGGCCTGCCGGGGCGCGGGGTGCAGGTCTGTATCTGCGACATCTCGATGCCGGATCTCTCCGGGCTGGAGCTGCTAAGCCAGCTGCCGAAAGGGATGGCGACGATTATGCTGTCGGTCCACGACAGCCCGGCGCTGGTCGAGCAGGCGCTCAACGCGGGCGCGCGCGGCTTCCTCTCTAAACGCTGTAGCCCCGACGAACTGATCGCCGCGGTGCGCACCGTCTCCACCGGCGGCTGCTATTTAACGCCGGATATCGCCATCAAGCTGGCGGCCGGACGTCAGGATCCGCTCACCAAACGCGAGCGTCAGGTTGCGGAAAAACTCGCGCAGGGGATGTCGGTAAAAGAGATTGCCGCAGAGCTGGAGCTATCCCCGAAAACCGTGCACGTTCACCGCGCCAACCTGATGGAAAAACTTAACGTCAGCAACGACGTCGAGCTGGCGCGCCGCATGTTCGACAGCTGGCAATGAGTCCCGTCTTTTCGCGGCTGATCGCCGTTGTCGCCAGCTTTTTTATCTTCTCCGCCGCCTGGTTTTGCCTGTGGAGCATCAGCCTGCATCTGGTGGAACGCCCGGAGCTGGCGGTACTGCTGTTTCCCTTCGGGCTGCGTCTGGGGTTAATGCTCCAGTGCCCGCGCGGCTACTGGCCGGTTTTGCTCGGCGCAGAGTGGCTGATGCTGGTCTGGCTGGCGCAGGAAGTTGCTCTCGCGCACCTGCCCTTATTGATGACCGGAAGCCTGCTCACGCTTCTCCCGGTTGCGCTCATTTCCCGCTACCGCCACCAGCGCGACTGGCGCACGCTGCTGCGTCAGGGGGCGGCGCTGATTGCCGCCGCGCTGCTGCAGTCGCTTCCGTGGGTCGGCGAGAAGGAGATGCTCAACGCCCTGCTGCTGACCCTCACCGGCGGCCTGACGCTCGCACCAACCTGCCTCGTGATCTGGCACTACCTCACCAGCACCGTCTGGCAGCCGCTCGGCCCGGCGCTGGTTTCCCAACCGGTGAACTGGCGCGCCCGGCACCTCATCTGGTATCTGCTGCTGTTTGTGGTGAGCCTGTGGCTCCAGCTTGGCCTTCCCGCCGAGCTTTCACGCTTCACGCCGTTTTGTCTGGCGCTTCCAATCATTGCCCTGGCCTGGCACTACGGCTGGCAGGGGGCGCTGATAGCGACGCTGATGAACGCCATCGCGCTGATTGCCAGCCAGACCTGGCACGATCATCCGGTGGATCTGCTGCTTTCCCTGCTGGCCCAGAGCCTGACCGGGCTGCTGCTCGGGGCGGGTATTCAGCGCCTGCGCGAGCTGAACCAGTCCCTGCAAACCGAGCTGGCGCGCAACCGCCGTCTGGCGGAGCGTCTGCTGGAGACGGAAGAGAGCGTGCGGCAGGAGGTTGCCCGCGAGCTGCACGACGATATCGGCCAGACCATCACCGCCATCCGCACCCAGGCGGGCATTGTCCAGCGCCTGGCGGCGGAAAACGCGGGCGTGAAGCAGGGCGGGGCGCATATCGAACAGCTTTCGCTGGGCGTCTATGACTCCGTTCGCCGCCTGTTAGGACGGCTGCGCCCGCGCCAGCTTGACGACCTGTCGCTTGAGCAGGCGGTGCGTTCCCTGATGCGCGAGATGGAGCTGGAAAGCCGCGGCATTGTCAGCCATCTCGACTGGCGCATCAATGAAGCTACCCTGAGCGAAGGCCAGCGCGTGACGCTGTTCCGCGTCTGTCAGGAGGGGCTGAACAATATCGTCAAGCACGCCAGCGCCAGCGCGGTCACGATCCAGGGCTGGCAGCAGGACGAGCGCCTGATGCTGGTGATTGAAGACGACGGCTGCGGCCTGCCGCCGGGATCCGGCCAGCAGGGCTTTGGTCTGGCAGGCATGCGCGAGCGCGTGAAGGCGCTCGGCGGCACGCTGAGCATCTCCTGCACCCACGGGACGCGCGTCAGCGTCAGCCTGCCGCTACGGAGCTATCATGTTTAAAACCCCTGCCAGCGCCGCGCCGATAGGCGACAAAGCGGAAATCGACGCCCGCTACCGCTACTGGCGTCGCCATATCCTGATTACTATTTGGCTCGGCTACGCGCTGTTCTACTTCACCCGCAAAAGCTTCAACGCCGCCGCGCCGGAAATCCTCGCCAGCGGCGTGATGACGCGCACCGATATCGGCCTGCTGGCGACGCTGTTTTACATCACCTACGGCCTGTCGAAGTTCTTCTCCGGCATCGTCAGCGACCGCTCCAACGCGCGCTATTTTATGGGCGTTGGGCTGATCGCCACCGGGGTGGTGAACATCCTGTTTGGTTTCTCCACCTCGCTGTGGGCCTTTGCCCTGCTGTGGGCGCTGAACGCCTTTTTCCAGGGCTGGGGCGCGCCGGTCTGCGCTCGCCTGCTCACCGCCTGGTACTCGCGCAACGAGCGCGGCGGCTGGTGGGCCATCTGGAACACCGCGCATAACGTCGGCGGGGCGCTGATCCCGATGGTGGTGGGCGCGGCAGCGCTGCACTACGGCTGGCGCGCGGGGATGATGATTGCCGGTGGCCTCGCGATTGTCGCCGGGCTGTTCCTCTGCTGGCGCCTGCGCGACAGGCCGCAAACCGTCGGCCTGCCTCCGGTGGGCGACTGGCGGCACGACGAGATGGAGATTGCCCAGCAGCAGGAAGGAGCGGGGCTGACCCGCAGGGAGATCCTCACCAAATACGTGCTGAAAAATCCGTACATCTGGCTGCTGTCGCTCTGCTACGTGCTGGTCTACGTGGTGCGCGCGGCCATCAACGACTGGGGCAATCTGTACATGTCCGAGACGCTCGGCGTGGATCTGGTGACCGCTAACTCGGCGGTGACGATGTTCGAACTGGGCGGGTTTATCGGCGCGCTGGTGGCAGGCTGGGGGTCGGACAAGCTGTTCAACGGCAACCGCGGTCCGATGAACCTGATTTTTGCCGCCGGGATTTTGCTCTCCGTCGGCTCGCTGTGGCTGATGCCGTTCGCCAGCTACGTGATGCAGGCGGCGTGCTTCTTCACCATCGGCTTCTTCGTGTTTGGCCCGCAGATGCTGATCGGCATGGCGGCGGCGGAGTGTTCCCACAAAGAGGCGGCAGGCGCGGCGACGGGCTTTGTAGGGCTGTTTGCCTATCTCGGCGCATCGCTTTCCGGCTGGCCGCTGGCGCGGGTGATCGACGTCTGGCACTGGAGCGGTTTCTTTGCGGTGATCGCCATCGCGGCGGGGATATCCGCCCTGCTGCTGCTGCCGTTTTTGAACGCGCAGGCGCCGCGCGAGGTGAGCGAAGCGTGATGCGCCTCACCTTTTCGCCCCGAGTGGCGCAAAACTAGGAAATTTTCCCGGTTTTACCTGGACGCTGTCTCAGGCATCTCTCCCGGCTGATTTTTACAATGCTGCAAAAATCAGCTCAGGAGTAACTCAGTCATGCTGGCCTTCTTAAATCAGGTGCGCAAGCCGACCCTGGATCTGCCGCTCGACGTGCGGCGCAAGATGTGGTTCAAACCGTTCATGCAGTCCTATCTGGTGGTCTTCATCGGCTACCTGACCATGTACCTGATCCGCAAAAACTTTAACATCGCGCAGAACGACATGATCTCAACCTACGGGCTGAGCATGACGCAGCTGGGGATGATTGGCCTGGGCTTCTCCATCACCTACGGCGTGGGGAAAACGCTGGTTTCCTACTACGCAGACGGCAAAAACACCAAGCAGTTCCTGCCGTTTATGCTGATCCTCTCCGCTATTTGTATGCTCGGCTTCAGCGCCAGCATGGGCGCGGGCTCCGTCAGCCTGTTCATGATGATCGCCTTCTACGCCCTGAGCGGTTTCTTCCAGAGTACCGGCGGGTCGTGCAGCTACTCCACCATCACCAAATGGACGCCGCGCCGCAAGCGTGGTTCCTACCTCGGCATGTGGAATATCTCCCACAACCTCGGCGGGGCGGGTGCGGCTGGCGTAGCGCTGTTCGGCGCAAATTACCTGTTCGACGGCCACGTGATCGGGATGTTTATCTTCCCGTCGATTATCGCCCTGATCGTCGGCTTTATCGGCCTGCGCTACGGCAGCGACTCCCCGGAATCGTACGGCCTCGGCAAAGCCGAAGAGCTGTTCGGCGAGGAGATCAGCGAAGAGGACAAAGAGACCGAAGAAAACGAGATGACCAAATGGCAGATCTTTGTTGAGTACGTGCTGAAAAACAAGGTGATCTGGCTGCTGTGCTTCTCAAACATCTTCCTCTACGTGGTGCGTATCGGTATCGACCAGTGGTCGACCGTGTACGCCTTCCAGGAGCTGAAGCTCTCTAAAGAAGTGGCGATTCAGGGCTTCACCCTGTTCGAAGTGGGCGCGCTGGTCGGCACGCTGCTGTGGGGCTGGCTCTCCGACCTCGCCAACGGTCGTCGCGCGCTGGTGGCCTGCGTCGCGCTGGCGCTGATTATCGCCACGCTCGGCGTCTACCAGCACGCCAGCAACCAGTACGTTTACCTGGCGTCCCTGTTCGCGCTCGGCTTCCTGGTGTTTGGCCCGCAGCTGCTGATCGGCGTAGCGGCAGTTGGTTTCGTCCCGAAAAAAGCGATCGGCGCCGCCGATGGGATTAAGGGCACCTTCGCCTACCTGATCGGCGACAGCTTCGCCAAGCTGGGCCTGGGGATGATCGCCGACGGCACGCCGATTTTCGGCCTCACCGGCTGGGCGGGCACCTTCGCGGCGCTGGATGCGGCAGCGATCGGCTGTATCGTGCTGATGGCGATGGTCGCGGTGCTGGAAGAACGTAAGATTCGCCGTGAGAATCGCTCGCAGAAATTAAAAACAGCCTGAGTGTGCAGGTAACTTCTTTGCCCGGTGTGTGATGCCGGGCTTTTTTATTCAGTGAGTTAAGACCTACCCCAGAACAAAAATATCCCCTGTTGACGGGGTGACTGCGTCCGGCAACCACAAATTGCCCCATTTACCCGTACAATGGCAGCCCATTATTTTGTCGGGCTGTAGGCCGCGCAGAAACTGCCTGACTGCCCAGAGCTTACGCGGTGACGCACAGCGAAGATGGAAACCGCCGAAAATTGCATGGATGTGATTGATTCCGGTTACTCTCTGGCAGTGACGCACAATATCAATCAGCCCTCGGTGCCCACAGCCGATAAAAATGACCAGGCCCCGGTCAGATTTATAAATCAGAACCCCTTCATCTTTCACATAATCCGCATTCGCATTTTTACTACCAATAACACCGTATGCATGCGGTTTGGCGACAGGGATCTCCCCTGACCACATAAAGCGCTCCCCAATCTGGAGCGGGGTACGGCTGTATTCCATGCGGTAGCGTGAATAATCATTATTCAGCGACAGTTTTTTTAGTCTGGCGGTATACCCCGAAAACTGTATTGCCGAATAGCGCTCGCAGGCCACGTGAGGATGACATACGATCCGGCAATTATCCGGTAACCACGGAACGCCGCCGCAATGGTCATAGTGCCCGTGAGAAAGTACCGCTGCGGTCAGGCAGGTTAAATCGACTCCCATCAGACCTGCGTTATGCAGGAAGCTATCATCAGGACCGGTATCAAACAGAATGGAATCATTTTCATCCTGTATAAACAGGCTGAGCCCTGCTTTGGCCCGCAGTGAGCTTTTAGCGCTATGGTTAGGCCGGTTCTCCAGCAGGACACTGATTGTTATGGACATGTTCGCTCTTTCCCTGAAGTAATGATTCGTTACCGCCCCCCGTTGACCATACACCCTAGAAATACAATCGTCCCCATAAAAACTAAAACGACTTTTCTGCCCTTTTTCCAGCGCTTTTCAGTTCACTATTATGGTTCTGCCCGCTGTTGACGCCCTGCGTTTCCCGCTATGATGAGCGGCTATTCTAAGGAGAAAGCATGGTCTGGATAATGCTGGCAACGCTTGCCGTGGTGTTTGTGGTGGGATTTCGCGTCCTGACCTCAGATTCCCGCCGCGCCATCAAACGTTTAAGCGAACGGCTGGGGATCACCCCGATGCCGATCGAGTCGATGATCGACCAGTTCGGTAAAACGCCCGGCAATGAGTTTATCCGTTATCTTGAGCGTCCCGACGAGGCGCATCTGCAAAACGCCGCGCAGGTGCTGCTCATCTGGCAGGTTTGCATTGTCGACGGCAGCGAAGAGAACCTGCATACCTGGCACCGTATGCTGCGTAAAGCCCGCCTGGCGGCACCCATTACCGATGCGCAAATTCGTCTGGCGCTTGGCTTTATGCGCGAGATTGAGCCTGATCCGCAGGAGCTGAACGCCTTCCAGCTACGCTACAACCAGCTCTTCCTGCCGGAAGAGGGTGTGTTTTATCTGCATTAAGCCGTTTTTCCGCACAGGATATTTTGAGCGTTAAGGATCTCTTCTCTATTTTCATTGAGGCGGGTGGCGGCATAGATATCTATGTTTAACCTTTTTGCCTCCGCGTCCGTGAGTTCACGGTAGCAAAGTCCTTCCTGATTAAAGGTGCATTTCGACTGAGGCAGCAGCGCAAATCCTTTCCCTCTTGCGATACGGCTTAGCATCACGAGGGTATCATCCGGCTCTTTTATCCGCCTCAGCGGCGTTTTCAGCGTATCAAAGTAGCTTTCGCATTTGTCGTAGAATGGCGGGTTAGCGCTTCTGGAAAACCAGAAAATGGGAAGATCGCTAATATCCTCCAGCGCGACTTTCTCTTTCAGGCTGGCAGGATGTAAAGAGGGCATTGCGATGAGCAACGGTTCCTGGCAGACCCAGCGGTATTGAACAATGTCTTCATGACCCGTTCCTTTTTCACCGGTTAGCACCAGATCCAGCATATTTTTAGACAAGCTTTGCAGCAGTTGTGCTGACGTCAGGTCCGGCGTTTCGACATCATCTCCCGCGTTCATTTTTTGAAGCTGGGTATTCACGGGTTCAATATATTCAAAATTAAGCGTCCGCGTGAGTCCAATACGCAGGCTCGTTTCAGAAGAGAGAGGATCTTCTTTTAGATTGCTGATGTCTTTAAGTATTTTTTCTGCCTGAACAACCAGCGCGCGACCTGCTTCAGTGAGGCTAACGTCATGCGTGCTGCGGCTGAACAACTGACGTTTCAGAACCGCTTCAAGGCACTTTATCTGACGCGTCAATGGCGGTTGAGTCATGCGTAGACGTTCGGCAGCCTTACGGAAATTCAGTTCATGTGCAACAGCGAGAAAGCATTGTAATTGTTTGATACTGGGCAGGTTATTGCTGATTAAATGTTCTGCTGTGGCCATACGTGAGTCCTGAATGCGAAAAGGTATTTAGTCTTTTTTCGATTTTGATATTACACGCTAACGCTATGAAGAAAAACCTCATTTAATAGTAATACAAAAAGTATATTACAAATTTAATAATTCCACTTGCGCGCTGAGTTGATAAATTGATTTCTACCTTTTCTTCTTTTTATCAAAAGGATATCTCTATTCTAAAATATCCCGAGGAACATAAGTAAGGTTCTTTGAAATATCATCGTTGTCCCGAAGATATCCGGTGCTCCGTTTGTGGGTAACAACATTCAACACTTTTCCGATTCGCAAAAATTTACTAGTTATTTTATTGAGGTGGCGAGTATGGCTGTAGAACTTTTTTCGCAAAAAATGACCTTAAAGTCATGGCTTGCTTTATTTATTCTAGCTATTTCAACTTTTACTATTGTTACCACTGAACTGGCGCCAGTAGGTTTATTAACGCCCATTGCTGAGGGGCTACAGTCTTCGGAGTCCGCGGTGGGGATGACCGTGTCTCTTTATGCCTGGGTAGGAGCGTTGAGTGCGCTGTTTGCTTCAGTCTTTTTAGGGAATGTGGCCAGGAAGCGGCTTTTACTCGTGCTCACCGTGGTGCTTCTGATCTCCAATATTATGGCCGCAACGGTAACGAGCTTCAGCATTCTGCTTAGCGCCCGAGTACTGGGTGCACTTGCTCATGGAGCATTCTGGGCGATGATCGGCGCGACGGCGGTAGCCATCGTACCTGCCAGATATATTGGGGTGGCGACGTCAATCGTATTTGGAGGCGTTTCCGCAGCAAGCGTTTTTGGCGTACCGGTCTCTAACTATATTGGTATTCACTTCGGCTGGCGGCAGGCATTTTGGATTATGGCCGCGCTGAGCGCAATAGCCTTCGTGGGCATTAGCGTTCTTATTCCCCACATTACCAGTAAAAGTGCGCTTGGTTTGGATGCGTTAAAGAGCGTGTTGAAATCGTCTACCTTATGGAAAATATATTTAGCAACCATGCTGGCTGTGACGGCCCACTTTGCTGCCTTTACGTATATTGAACCCTGGCTACATACGCAGAGTTTACTGTCCAACGCCTTTATTCCTGCTGTGCTTTTTGTTTACGGTATTTCGGGTCTGGCCGGTAATTTCCTGACCGGCGTGTTGATTGATAAGTATCTTAAGCTGACGGTCTCTCTGTCTGTACTATTGATCTGTGCAGTGCTGTTCTTCCTGGGGCTGTCAGGTTCATCGCTCTCTGCTGCGTTGATATTCATCAGCATGATTATCTGGGGTGTGGCCGTGTCAGGAATATTCGTCGGCTTTCAGACGTGGGTTTTACGTATGGCAGAGGATAAAACCTTCCCGGCCTCTGCAATCTACGTGTCATTTTTCAATACCGCCATTGGTATCGGCGCGTCAGTCGGTGCCTGGATGGTTTCATCATTTTCACTGCCGCTCCTGTATATCGTCGCCGCCACGGCCATCGGCCTTTCCGTTCTGCTTGTCGCGGTTATTCCTGCCACGTTGACCGCAAAACAATCCCGGATGGAGAAGTCTTATGAGTCCAGTTAACGCGCGCATACGGCATGGATGAAAAATTATCATTGCCGACAACGGATAAAAAAACCGGGTAAACCCGGTTTTTTTATTTTCATGATGAGCTATCAGGCGTTTACACCCTTCATACCCTCGGCGGAATAACGATCGCCTTTAATCTCTATCTGGCGATGAAGGTTATTCAATGATTCAATATCGCTCTTCTCAAGCACAATATCGGCTGCTTGCGCATTCTCGGTCAGATAGTTGAGGTGCTTAGTGCCAGGAATGGGCACAAGCCTATCGTATTGTGCTAACAGCCAGGCAAGGGCAATCTGACCGGCGGTACAGCCGTATTTCGCTGCCAGCGGGTGGATGACATCGAGCAGCTGGCGATTATGATCGAGGCTGGACTGAACAAAACGTTCGTTATTTCTACGGAAATCACCTTCCGCAAACTCGCTATTGTTCAGGTATTTTCCCGTCAGGAAGCCTCTGCCAAGAGGCGAGTAGGGCACCAGACCAATCCCTAACTCTTTAACGATCGGAAGAATGCTTTCCTCGATGTCGCGTGTCCAAAGAGAATATTCCGTTTGCAGCGCGGTGACCGGATGTACCGCATGGGCGCGCTGCAGCGTTGCAGCGGACACTTCGCAAAGGCCGATGTGGTTAATCTTGCCCTCTTTAACAAGGGTGCGCAGGCAATCCATACTCTCTTCGACCGGGGTGGTGTTACTCAGTCTGTGAAGATAAAAGAGGTCGATTCGCTCCACGCCAAGCCGCTTGAGGGACTCATTACAACAGCGGATGATATAGTCAGGCGTATTGTTGATGGTGCGGGCGTAAGACTCGTCAGGCGAGCGATCGATGCCGCACTTCGTGGCTATTTTGAACTGCTCGCGAGTGCTTTTATCCAGCCCGGCAAGAAAATGACCGATCAGTCTTTCATTATGGCCACGGCCATATAAATTTGCGGTATCAATAAACGTCACGTTCAGATCGATGAGGCTATGCAATACCTGCAGCGAGGCGTTGTCATTGGTCTGGCCATAAAATTCACTCAGACCCATGGCACCATAGCCGACAGCACTGACGGTAAGATTTTGAGATAAAGTACGTGTTTTCATAGTTTCTCCTTTTCAGACGCTATGATTGTTTCACCTCAAATGTGGATACTGAATTTTCATTTTCGTTATGCTGAAAAGGTATCAGTCGATGACGATCTCCCTCCTGGCTTATTAAAAACGACAAAAGTTGTCAAATCGTTAAATTCGTCACACTTTTGATGATAAACTGCGCGACTTTTCCGCACGTTTTTATCTTCAGGTGACGCCATGACAGAACATATCCAGCCCACGACCAGACCGCAGACCAAAGAGGTTTCTCGCCCCAACTGGTCGGCCGTTTTCGCCGTGGCGTTCTGCGTCGCCTGCCTGATTACCGTTGAGTTTCTGCCGGTTAGCCTGCTGACGCCGATGGCGCAGGATCTGGGCATTTCCGAGGGCGTGGCGGGGCAGTCCGTCACCGTCACCGCCTTCGTGGCGATGTTCGCCAGCCTGTTTATCACCCAGGTGATTGGCACCATCGACCGCCGTAAGGTGGTCATTCTTTTCAGCGTGCTGCTGACGCTCTCCTGCCTGCTGGTCTCCTTCGCTGAAAGCTTCACTCTGCTGCTGCTCGGTCGCGCCTGTCTTGGTCTGGGGCTCGGCGGCTTCTGGGCGATGTCGGCCTCGCTCACCATGCGCCTGGTGCCCGCGCGCACGGTGCCAAAAGCGCTTTCCGTTATCTTCGGTGCGGTCTCTATCGCGCTGGTGATTGCCGCGCCGCTCGGCAGCTTCCTCGGTGGGATTATCGGCTGGCGTAACGTCTTTAACGCCGCGGCGGTGATGGGCGTGCTCTGCATCATTTGGGTGTGGAAAGCGCTGCCGTCGCTGCCGGGCGAAGCGGCGCATCATAAGCAGAACATGTTCGCGCTGCTGAAGCGCCCCGGCGTGCTGGCGGGGATGACCGCCATCTTTATGTCCTTTGCCGGGCAGTTTGCCTTCTTTACCTACATCCGCCCGGTGTTTATGACCATGGCGGGTTTTGACGTGGACGGCCTGACGCTGGTGCTGCTGAGCTTCGGTATCGCCAGCTTTGTTGGTACCTCGCTGTCGTCCCAGTTCCTGAAACGCTCCCTGAAGGTCGCGCTGGCGGGCGCGCCGCTGGTGCTGGCGGCGAGCGCGGCGGTGCTGGTGCTGTGGGGCAGCGATAAGTGGGTGGCGTCTGCCATCGCGATTATCTGGGGCTTTGCCTTTGCGCTGGTGCCGGTGGGCTGGTCGACGTGGATCACCCGCACGCTGGCCGATCAGGCTGAAAAAGCCGGGTCGATTCAGGTGGCGGTGATCCAGCTGGCGAACACCTGTGGCGCGGCCATTGGCGGCGTGGCGCTCGACCATCTGGGGCTGACGTCACCGCTGGTGATTTCCGGCACGCTGATGCTGCTGACGGCGCTGCTGGTGGCGGGGAAGGTGAAGGCGAAGTAGTGCTTTTCTCCCTCTCCCGTGGGAGAGGGTTGGGGTGAGGGCATCAGGCTACGCCGATGCCTTAACCCTTCTCCGCGAATCCATCGAAATCAGCACCACCGACGACACAATCAGCAGCGTTCCCAGCCAGTCCGGCAGGGTAAACGCCACGCCCAGCAAAATCACCGACAGTAACGCGCTGCTCAGCGGCTCGGCGCAGCTCAGAATGCTCGCCTTCGGCCCGCCGATCATCTGTGCGCCTTTCAGGTACAGGCTGAACGTCAGCGCGGTGCCAATCACTACCAGATAGAAAAACGCCAGCAGCAGGCTGCCGTCAATCACGAACGTGGTTCCGCGTCCGGCGTAGAACGGCGTCAGCATTAACCCGGCAATCAACATGCTCCAGCCGACAATCGGCAGCGTGCCGTAGCGGGCGATCAGCGTTGACGGGTACGTCGTATAAAACGCGGCGGCAAACGCCGAGGCGATGCCGAAGAACAGCGCGGCAGGCGAGATGGAGAGCGAGGTTGGGTCGCCGTGGGTGACCAGCAGGAAGGTGCCGACAAGCGACGTCATGATGGCCGACAGCACAAACACGCCGGGACGCTTTTTCCGCGCCAGGGCGAACCACGCCACAATGATGGTCGGTGATAGAAACTGCAGCACGGTAGCGGTCGCGGCGTTGGATTTTTCAATCGTCAGCAGGAAGGTGAGCTGCACGGTGAGCGCACCGACGAGTGAGAAAATCAGCAGGCTGATGGCGTCTTTGCGATGTTTGATGACCGAGAAAATCTTGTCGCCGTGAACGAAAGAAAGCGTCAGCAGGATCACGCCGGTAAACAGCAGGCGAACCATGGTCAGGTAAGGCGAAGAAATGTGGCTTTTCTCCATGATGTACTGCGCGCAAACGCCCGAGCTGCCCCATAAAACGGCGGCGATCAGGACGTTTAGCATCCCTTTGCGTGTGGAACCCATGTTCTCCCCTGCTATGTTGTCGTTAATTCGGTCAACAGCATAGCATGGTTGTGTGCGGGCTGATGCCCTCACCCCGGCCCTCTCCCACGGGGAGAGGGAGCAAACACTAAAAACGGCAACTCTCGTTGCCGTTTTGCTTTTACCTTGCTTAGAACCACGCCTCCCACATTGCGCCGACGTTGAAGTCGTCGAGCGTTTCGTCTTTGGTGCCGTTCACGCGCGCGGTGCGTGCGTTATCCACCTTGCCGCCGGTCACGTAGAAGCGCAGCATCGGGCGGAACTCCGGCCCCATGGCGATAGACATGTTCTGCGACAGGGTCAGCTTCCAGCCCTTGTTGTCGCCGCCGTTGTCGTAGTCAACGTGCTGCCAGCCCGCTTCCAGCCAGGTGGAGTGAACGTCGTTCCACCAGTGCATTGGGCGCACGATGGCGTTGTAGTTCTTACGGTTGTCGGTCTTATCGCGGCTGTTGTCGTAGTCGTGGAAGGCGAGGATGTACTCCACCTGCGTCGCCTGGGTGAATTTGTACAGCCCTTCGAAGCTGGCGTAGACCGTGGTCAGATCCTCGGTTTTGTTGAACACGCTGTTGTCCGCGTTATCGGAGTAGCGGGCAATCACCTTGTTCACGCCGCTGTCGTTGGTGTGGCTCAGCACCACGCCGCCCTGCCAGGCGTTCAGACGCTCGTCGCTCTCCACCGCCTTAGAGTCAAAGCCGTAGTTGGCGTACAGCTCCACGTCGATCGGGCCGAGCTTCATGCCGTGGATTTTTGAGGTGGCGGCGTAGTTGCCCTTGTCGCCCGTGCCGGAACCGCCGGTACAGGTGATGCGCGACGGGTTGGCCTCATCTTCCATCACTTCCGGGCTACAGGATTCCACCGCCGCGACGGCGGCCACGTCAAACTGCACGCCGCCGATGTCGAAGTTCTTCACCCCGGCGCCCTGGCCGTCGTGGTTCATCCAGAAGTAGTCGTTGATGCCCTGCTGCGGACGCTGGTGGAAGTCACGACCGGCCCAGAAATAGGCGTTCGGGTTGGAGGCCATAATGTTGGTCACCCCCGCGTAGGCTTTTTTCAGGTTAACTTCGTCGCCCCAGTGGTCGATCATCACGTTGATGTCCCAGATGGCGCCGTTTTCACCCTTGAAGGCCTTGGAGAGCTGGAATTCCCCGCCGTTGCCTTCGTTGCCCAGACGACCAATGGCGGACGCGCCGTTGTAGGAGCCGTCCACCGCGACGTATTTCTGATCGGCGGCCTGGAAGTGCGCGCCGTAGCGGGCGTAGCCGGTAAATTTAATCCCGAACGGAATCGCCATATCGGGGGACTGCGCCGCGCTTTGCGGCTCGGTCACCACGTCCGCTTTTTTCGCGACCGCCGCATCCATTTTGGCCTGACGTTCGGCCAGGGCTTTATCCACCGCTTTCGCCACAATGGCGTCGATTTGCTCCTGCGTGAATTCCTGCGCGAGCACGGAAATTGGGCAAAGCGCGGCGATAACCGCCATGGTTAATGGAAGTTTTTTAATCGTATTCATGGTTATCTCAATATAGTTTAATTTTATTCAGACAATAACCATCCCGCTCCGATCTGACAGAGTATGTCGCTATCATCAGAACAAGTGGATCTCTATTTAGGGTGCAGAGGTATTACAGTAATTTATTTCGCCATAGATTATCTCTGGTATAAATGAATAATTTCTTCGGATAATTCACGCGCTAATAGGGAGTTCATTAAATGATCCTGTGCGTGCACCATAATTAACGTCATCGGCTGGCGGCCTTCGCCCGCATCCTGCTCGATCAGTTTGGTCTGCATCTTGTGCGCCTGGCGCGCGTAGCCGTCGGCTTCGCGCAGCAGGCTTTTGGCCTCGTCAATGTTGCCCTGACGCGCCGCGTGCAGCGCTTCAAAGCACAGGCTGCGGGACTGTCCGGCGTTGACGATAATTTCCATTACGGCTTCTTCTAATGCGATCATCATCATTACTCTTTATCAAAGCTATTATTTAAGGCGGTGGCGGCAAACCACTCTCCGCTTTTCTTAATGGTGCGCTGCTGCGTTTTTAAATCGAGCTGGATAAATCCGTAGCGATTTTTATACGCGTTGCACCACGACCAGTTATCAATAAACGTCCACATATGGTAGCCAAGACAATTGCACCCTTCGCTAATACCCTTATGCAGCCAGGCTAAATGTTCGGAAATAAACTCGATGCGGTATTGATCGTTAATCTGGCCGTTTTCAATAAAGCGCTGCTCGTTTTCGACGCCCATGCCGTTTTCAGAAATAAAGCAGCGAGGGTTGCCGTAATTGTCGCGCAGGTTGACCAGAATATCGTAAATACCCGGCTCGTAGATTTCCCAACCGCGGTACGGGTTCATCTTGCGGCCCGGCATCTCGTAGCTATCAAAGAACCACTCCGGCATAAACGGCGCCTGCGGGTTCACCGCGCTGTCGCGACACTTCACGCGACGCGGCTGATAGTAGTTCACGCCGAGCAGGTCGATTTTCCCTTCCGCAATCAGGAAACCGTCTTCCGGCTTGCAGGCGGGTAATTGATCGTAGGATTTCAGCAGTGCGACCAGGTCCGCCGGGTATTCCCCTCGCAGGACCGGGTCGAGGAAGCTGCGGTTAAACATCAGATCCGCGATGTGCGCCGCCTTCACGTCCGCCGGGTTCTGCGAGCGCGCGTACGACGGCGTCAGGTTCAGCACGATGCCAATCTCCCCCGCGTAATGCCCGGCGCGGTAGACCTGAACCGCCTTCGCATGGGCCAGCACGGTGTGGTACGCCACGGTGGCCGCCCGGCGGAAATCCACCACGTTCGGATAGTGGAAGTCGTACAGATAACCGCCTTCTACCGGCACGATCGGCTCGTTGAAGGTAAACCAATGCAGCACGCGGTCGCCAAACAGCTCGAAGCAGATCTGCGCATAGCGGGCGTAGGCGTCCACCACGTCGCGGTTTTCCCAGCCGCCGATTTCCTGCATCGCCATCGGCATGTCGAAGTGGAACAGGGTGATAAACGGCGTGATGCCCTGTTCATTCAGCTCATCAATGACCTGATTGTAAAAATCGACCGCCTCCGGGTTCACTTCACCGATACCGTCGGGGATCAGGCGCGCCCAGCTAATCGAGGTGCGAAAGCTGTTGTGGTTCAGCTGCTTTAACAGCTGAATATCCGTTTTCCAGTGCTGATAAAACGTGGAGGTCTGCTGCGGCCCCACGCCATTGTGAAAACGGTTCGGCTCGCGGGCAAACCAGTAATCCCACGTGGTTTCCCCCTCTCTTGCCCCTTCCGTCTGGAGAGCGGAGCTTGCGCTGCCCCACCAGAAGTTATCGGGAAATGTATATTTCATGACTCTTCCTCTTTGACTTAATTGCTGGCGGTCTCGGCGGCACCGACGGTTGCCTGGGCTTTCTGCTCTTCGTTTTTGATGAGCGTACGCTCATAGGCGCGCAGGAACGGCAGGTACATCAGCGCGGACATCACCATACAGACCAGGCACATCACCACCGGGCTGAGCGCCCAGTTCGCCGCCCATGACGCACCAATCGGTGCGGGGGTGGTCCACGGGGTCAACGACACAACCTGCGCCAGCCAGCCGAGCTTGGTTGCACCGTACGCCAGGCAGGCGTTGACCAGCGGAACGCACACGAACGGGATAAACAGCATCGGGTTCATGATGATCGGCGCGCCGAACAGAATCGGCTCGTTGATGTTAAAGAAGCTTGGCACCACGCCCATTTTTCCGATGGTGCGCAGGTGGGTAACGCGGCTGCGCAGCAGCAGGAACGCCAACGGCAGGGTAGAGCCTACGCCGCCAATCAGCAGGTAGTGATCCCAGAAGCCCTGAAGGTAAACGTGCGGCAGCGCCGCGCCGGCCGCCAGCGCCGCCTGGTTTGCGGAGAGGTTCGCCATCCAGAACGGGTTCATGATGCCGGTGACGATCAGCGAGCCGTGAATACCGGCGAACCAGAAGATCTGGCAAAGCAGCACGGAGAGCAGAATGGCGGGCAGGGAGTCAGAGGCGGACACCAGCGGCTCCAGCAGGTGCATGATCGCCTGCGGGATAATCATCCCGGTCTGCGCTTCGATGAACAGGTTCAGCGGGTGCAGCGTGCCGATCACCACCATCACCGGGATCAGGATCTCAAACGAACGCGCCACGCCGGTTGGCACTTCCTTCGGCAGGCGGATGGTCACGTTGTTCTGCTTCAGCCACGCATAGACGCGGGTGGAATAGATGGCGGTAATCAGCGCGGTGAAAATCCCCTGGCCGGAGAGATACTGGGTCGAGATTTTGCCATCGGCATAGGGCGCGGCGACCAGCAGGAAAGCCATAAAGGCCAGCAGGCCGGACATCACCGGGTCGAGGTTAAACTGACGCCCCAGGCTTGCCCCAATTCCCACCGAGATGAAGAAGGTCATCACGCCCATGCTGAGGTTAAACGGCAGCATCAGCTGCTCGCGGTAGGTCTGGGAGAAATCCAGCCAGCCGCGGGCGAAGCTGTTGGTGGTATCCGCCGAGAACGGCGGGAAGATGAACACCAGCATAAACGAGCCGATGATCATAAACGGCAGCGCGGCGGTAAAGCCGTCACGAATGGCAATCACATACTTTTGCTGACCCAGCTTCGCGGCCAGCGGGGTAATTGACTGCTCAATCACCGCGACCATGGATTGATATAACGAACTCATGTGAACACCTTTTAGTGTGCCGCTTCGATGAGCGACAGAGCATAGTCCAGTACCTTATCGCCACGCTGCATGCCGTAGTCCATCATGTCGATGGGCTGTACCGGAATGCCTTGCGTCGCCGCCTTGTCTGAGAGTGTCTTTAACATGTATTTCACTTGCGGTCCGAGAAGGACAACCTGGTATTGCGGAAACTGCGTATCAAATTCGGAAACACCGTACGCATCAATCTTCACCGGCAAACCACGTTCTTTCGCGACATCGACCATTTTGCTGACCAACAGGCTGGTGGACATCCCGGCAGAGCAGCACAGCATAATCTTGAACATCGACAACCATCCTCTAAATGTAAAAAGTTATTGCGAGGATGATTGGACATTATACGGAAACCGGTTTCCATTTATAAAAGACAGAAGTGTGATACCCATCAAGATCCCTTACTTATGAGGCTAATTAACCGGATGTGCATCACATAATTTGGCTGTTTTGACATCATTTTGAGTGGAAACGGAAAATCGGTTTCCATGGAAAACGGAAACGGATATACTCCGTTCTGGCTATAATCTGAGCCGAAGCGGTCATGGAATTTGCAGGCGCGAGGTAAGCCTGTCAGGGGAAAGAGATGTCGACAATCAATGATGTATCACGTCTTGCCGGGGTATCTAAAGCCACGGTATCGCGAGTGTTGAGCGGGTCGCGTGGCGTAAAGGAAGCCAGCCGTCAGGCCGTACTGAAAGCGGTGGATGAGCTGAACTACCGGCCTAACGTGATTGCCCAGTCGCTGCTGAGCCAGTCGACGGGCTGTATCGGGGTTATTTGCGCGCAGGAAAACATTAACCAGACCACCGGTTATCTCTACGCGCTGGAAAAACAGCTCAGCCAGCATCAAAAACACCTCCTGCTGCGCTTCGCGCACAGTAAAGCGGAAGTGATGCACGCCCTCGAAGAACTCTCCTGCGGGCTCTGTGACGACATCCTGGTGATTGGCGCCCGTTTCCCGCTGGACGTGGAAATGGACAACGTCATTCTGGTGGACTGCATGGAGTCTGATAATTCCAACAGCATCCAGTTCGATCACGCCTTTGCTGCCGAAACCGCCTGTAACTACCTAACCAGCCAGGGGCGTCGCCAGATTGCGCTGATCCACCCGCACGGCAGCGGTTTTGCTGACCAGGTACTGCTCGGCTACAAGCACGCGCTGGAGAAAAACTTCCTGCCCTTTAATCGCAACCTCGTCTTCATGGACGCGACTTCCTCGTCCGTTGCGCTGCAGGAGCTGCTTAATAACGCCAGCACCCTGAATTTCAACGCGCTGCTGGTGGCGGACGAGCAGGAAGCCCAGCGGGTGATCCCGCAGCTGCAGGCGTTCAATAAATCCGTGCCGGACGACATTATGGTCTTCAGCCTTGCCGGATCGCTGCACCTGCCGGGCATTCCGGTGATCCCGGCGATTGAATATTCCATGGACGCGATGGCGGCGCGCATTGTGAGCTGGCTGACGGAGAAAACGCAGATGCTCGGGTCGTACGTGCTGCGCGGGGATTTGATCATTCCGGACATGCGTAAGCGTTAAAAATGTTGTGTAGGCCGGGTAAGGCGCAGCCGCCACCCGGCGAGAACTCAGTAATCTTCCAGACAATCCACCTGACCCACCGCCGCCCAGTAGGCGTCCAGGTTGTCGCGCTTCACGGCGGTAATGGCATTTTTGATCAGCAGCTGATTGGCCTCGGACGACAAAATCATCTCCTGCCAGGCCTTATCGCTCTGCTTTTTCTGTGGCGTACAGGTTTTCTTAATATCTTTCAGGACCTGCTGCTTGATTTGCGCCTCTTTCGCCGGGTCCTCCTTTTCCTGAGCATGGACAAACGCGGCGAAGAGCAGACAAACCAGCAGGCAGACCAGGTGCGCAGCTTTCATCGAAACCCCCTTTAAGAGACACGTGCTTCCCATGAAATATATCGTTACATTCAGTGTAGCGATTCCAGCCGAAAGTATGATTTTCTCTTTTCTGCGCATGAGAATCGCTCGCCGATAAGGCTACTGGCCCCCCCCGCCCAGCGACTGCCAAAGCGTGATGCGGTTTTCGAGGTCGGTTTGCTGCAGCGCAATCAGCGATTCCTGCGCCGACCACAGCGACCGCTGCGCGGTCAGTACCGTCAGATAATCCCCCGCGCCCGCCTTATAGCTTCGCGTTGCCACATCCAGCGTTTTCTGCTCCGCCGCGACGTATTCGCGCTGTGCGTCGAGCTGCTCGCTCAGGGTTTCACGACGCGCCAGCGCGTCGGCCACGTCCTTAAACGCGCTCTGGATGGTTTTCTCATAGGTGGCGATCAGCCCCTTCTTCTCCGCTTCCGCGTAGCGCAGCTGTGCCAGGTTGTTCCCGCCGCTGAACAGCGGCAGGGTGATGGACGGCGCGAACGACCAGACCTTCATTCCGTGGCTGAACAGGGAGGAGAGCGAGTCGCTGCCGACGCCCGCGCTGGCGGTCAGCGAAATGGTCGGGAAGAAGTTGGCGCGCGCCGCGCCGATGTTGGCGTTGGCGCTCAGCAGGTTATGCTCGGCTTCCTGAATATCCGGGCGGCGCAGCAGCGCGCTGGAGCTGACGCCCGCCGGGATCAGCGTGATGGCGTTGTCGCTCAGGCTCTCCAGCGTGCCGGGCAGCAGGTCCTCCGGCACCGTATCGCCCGCCAGCAGATTGAGGGCATTTTTGTCCTGCATCACCAGCGTCCGGTAGCTCGCCACGCTGGCGCGCGCCTGCTGGTAAACCGCCATCGCTTCGCTGACGTCCGTCGCCGCCGCGACGCCCACTTCCTGCTGGCGCTTCACAATCTTGAGTGAGTTCGCGGCGCTCTTCATCGTGGATTCCGCCAGCGCCAGGTTGCTGTTATCCGCCGCCAGCGTCACCCAGGCCGTGGTCAGCTCGCTAACCATCGTCAGGCGCGTGTTCTGCGCGGTGAACTCGCTGGCAAGCCAGGTTTCACGCGCGGCGCGGGAGAGGCTCTGGTTGCGGCCAAACAAATCCAGCTCGAAGCTGGAGACCGCGCCGTTGGCTTCGTCGCTGGTGGTCACGCCGCTCGCCAGCGTGCGGCTGCGGGTGTGGCTCAGCTCGGCGTCCACCGTCGGAAACAGGGACGAGCGCGTTTCACCGTACTGGGCGCGGGCGGCGTCGATATCCGCAATCGCTTTTTGCACGTCGCGGTTGCTGTTCAGCGCCATCGTCACCACGCTTTTCAGCCGCGCATCGTTCATTACCTGCTGCCACTGGCTCACCACGGCGGTGGCTTCACCGTGCGCGCCGGGCAAGGTTGCCGGGACGGGGGCGTCCGGGCGTTGATAGGTTGGATCTAACGACACACAGCCTGCGCTCAGCAGGGCTAACGCTAAAATAGATACACGAAACATTATGACCTCCGGTTTGCGTGTTTACCGGAGAACAGACGTTTCACCAGCACAAAGAATAAGGGGACGAAGAAGATCGCCAGCAGCGTTGCGGCCAGCGTCCCGCCGATAATGCCGGTACCAATCGCCACGCGGCTGTTGGCGCCTGCACCGGTTGCCACGGCCAGCGGCGTCACCCCTGCGATAAACGCCAGCGAGGTCATGATGATCGGCCGCAGACGCGTCTGGGCGGCACGCAGCGCGGCGCGCGTCAGGGAGTACCCTTCCGCGACTTTGGCTTCGGCGAATTCCACAATCAGGATGGCGTTCTTCGACGACAGGCCGATGGTGGTGAGCAGCGCTACCTGGAAATAGACGTCGTTGTTCAGGCCGCGCAGGGAGGCGGCGATGGCCGCGCCCAGCACGCCAAGCGGGATCACCAGAATGACCGAAATCGGCACTGACCAGCTCTCATACAGCGCCGCCAGGCACAGGAACACCACCAGGATGGAGAGGGCATAGAGGCTCATCGCCTGACCGCTCGCCAGTTTTTCCTGCAACGACAAACCGCTCCACGCCCAGGTGCTGCCGGACGGCAGATTATTCGCCAACTGCTCCATTTTGCTCATCGCCGTGCCGGAGCTTGCGCCGCTGGCGTTTTCGCCCTGAATTTCATACGCCGCCGAGCCGTTGTAGCGCACCAGGCTTTCCGGGCCGTACTCCCAGCGGGTGGTGGCGAAGGCGGAGAACGGGGTCATGGTGCTGTCGCTGCCGCGCACATACCATTTGTTGAGATCCGACGGCACGGCGCGATAGTCGCTGTCGCCCTGGATGTAGACCTTTTTCACGCGGCCGCGATCGATAAAATCGTTCACGTAGGTCCCGCCCCAGGCGCTGGAGAGGGTGTCGGTAACGTCGCTCAGGGACAGCCCCAGCGACACGGCCTTGTTGTTGTCGATATCCACCTGAAGCTGCGGCATCTGCGGCAGATCGTTGGCGCGCACGGCGTGCAGCGAGCTGTCCTGGTTGGCTTCGCCAATCAGCTGGTTACGCAGCTTCAGCAGCGCGTCGCGGTCGGTGCCGCCGCTGGCCATCAGCTCAAAGGTAAAGCCGTTGCTCTGGCCCAGACCGTCCACCGCAGGCGGCGTCATGGCAAAGATGGTCGCATCGCGGATGGTGCTCAACTCCTGTGTGGCGCGCAGGGCGATGGCCTGAGCGGTATTCTCATCGCCTTTACGCTCTGACCAGTTTTTCAGGGAGACAAACGCCATCCCGGCGTTCTGGCCGCTGCCGCTGAAGCTGAAGCCCTCAATGGTGAAGATCACGTTGGTGTTGGCTTTCTCTTTGGTGAGGAACCACTCGCGCACCTGGCGGCTGACTTCGGCGGTACGCACCGTTGTCGCACCGGCGGGCAGGGTGTACTGCACCATGATTTCGCCCTGGTCTTCCGTCGGCAGGAAGCTGCCCGGCAGCTTGAGCATGGCGAAGCCCATCGCGCCGCAGAGCAGGGCGTAGATGACCAGCATGCCGCCGGAACGGCGCAGAGCGCGCAGCACCTTGTTCTGATAGCCGCGCTCGGTCCTGCTGTAGAAGCGGTTAAACGCGCCGAAGAAGCCCTTTTTGTGCGGCGTCGTGTGGCTCAGGATCGAGCCGCAGAGCGCGGGCGTCAGGGTCAACGCTACCACCACGGAGAGGAACATCGCCGAAATAATGGTGACCGAGAACTGGCGGTAAATCACCCCGGTGGAGCCGCCGAAGAAGGCCATCGGCAGGAATACCGCAGAGAGCACCAGCGCAATGGCGACCAGCGCGCCGGAGATTTCGCCCATCGATTTCTCGGTAGCTTCCCGCGCGGGCAGCCCCTCGTCGCGCATAATACGCTCGACGTTTTCCACCACCACGATGGCGTCATCCACCAAAAGCCCGATCGCCAGCACCATCGCAAATAGCGTCAGGGTGTTGATGGAGTAGCCGAACAGCGCCAGCACGCCGAAGGTGCCCAGCAGAACGACAGGCACCGCCAGCGCCGGGATCAGCGTCGCGCGGATGTTTTGCAGGAACAGGTACATCACCACCACCACGAGGATAATGGCTTCGAACAGGGTCTGAATCACGTCCTCAACGGAGATCTTGATGAACTCGGTGCTGTCTTTCGGGTAGGCCACGTCGTAGCCTTCCGGCATCGACTTTTTGAACTCAGCGATCTTGTCTTTTACCGCCGTGGCGGTGTTGAGCGCGTTTGCGCCCGGTGAAAGCATCACCGCCATACCCGCCGCCGGGTGGCCGTTGAGCTTCGCGGTGGCGGTATAGTCTTCGCTGCCCATCTCCACGCGGGCGACGTCGCTGATGTGCACGACCGCGCCATTGGACTGGCTCTTCACGATGATGTTTTTGAACTGATCCACCGTCTGCAGGCGCGACTGGGCGCGCACGGTGGCGGTTAGCTGCTGGGCGTTCGACGAGGGCAGCGCGCCGATTTTACCGGCGGAAACCTGCACGTTCTGCGCTTCAATCGCGCTCTGCACGTCGGACGGCATCAGCGAGTAGGACGCCAGCTTCGCCGGGTCGAGCCAGATGCGCATCGCATATTCCGCCCCGAATACCTGCAGGCTCCCGACGCCCTCCACGCGCGCCAGCGGGTCCTGCATATTGCTCACCAGCCAGTCGGCGATATCCGAGCTGCTGGCGGCGTCGGTTTTGTCGTATACGCCCATGATCAGCAGGAAGTTGCTCTGGGATTTTTCTACGGTGATCCCGGACTGCTGTACTTCGGTCGGCAGGCGCGATTCTGCCTGCTGGACCTTGTTCTGCACCTGCACCTGGGCGGTGTCCGGGTCGGTTCCCTGCTCGAAGGTGACGTTGATGCTCACCGACCCGTCCGAGCTGCTGGTAGAGGTGAAGTAGATCAGGTTATCCAGCCCGGTGAGCTGCTGCTCGATCACCTGCGTCACGCTGTTTTCCAGCGTCTGCGCGGAGGCGCCGGTGTAGGTGGCGGAGATTTTGATCGACGGCGGGGCGACGTCCGGGTACTGCGCCACCGGCAGCGTGCGGATCGCCAGCATCCCGGCGAGCATGATAAGAATGGCGATAACCCAGGCAAAGACCGGGCGACGCACGAAGAAGCGGGAAAACATCAGGCGTTTCCTCCGCTGGTTTTCATCTCTTCGGCTTTCACTTCCTGCCCGGCGGCCACTTTGTCGGTGCCTTCCACAATCAGCTTATCGCCCGCCTTCAGGCCGCTCAGCACCAGCCATTTATCGCCGTAGGTATCGCCCGTCTCCAGCTGACGCTGCTCGACCTTGTTGCTGGCATTGATCACCAGCGCGGTGGCGGTGCCTTTGGCGTCGCGGGTGATGCCCTGCTGCGGTGCCAGGATCGCGTCGTTCATGATGCCTTCATCCACCCTCGCGCGAACGAACATCCCTGGGAGGAGCTGATGCTGCGGGTTAGGGAAGACGGCGCGCAGCGTGACGGAGCCGGTTGATTCATCCACCGCCACTTCGGTTAACGCCAGACGGCCTTTCTCGCTGTAGGTGCTGCCGTCTTCGAGGATTAGCGACACGCTTAGCGTATCGCTATTGGTGGCAAGGGTTTGCTTGCGTAAACGCAGCAGATCGGCGCTGGAACGCGTGAGATCGACGTACATGCTGTCCAGTCCGCGAACGGTGGCGAGCGCGGTATCCTGCTGGGCGGTCACCAGCGCGCCGGGCGTGACGGAGGAGATGCCGATGCGTCCGGCAATCGGCGCGGTGACGGTGGTCCAGTTGAGGTTAATGCGCGCGCTCTCCTGCGCGGCCTTCTTTGACTCAACGCTGGCCTTGTCCTGCGCGCAGGTGGACTTCGCGTCCTCTGCGTCCTGACGCGACACGCCGTCGTCTTTCACCAGCTGCGCATAGCGCTGGGCCTTCTGGCAGTCGGCCTGCACCAGCGCCTGCGCCTGCTTCAGCGCCGCGGCGGCTTCATCGTAGGCAGCGCGGTAGCTGGAAGGGTCAATTTGATACAGCGCCTGTCCGGCTTTAACGGTATCGCCTTCGGTGAACAGCCGCTTCTGAATAATGCCGCCCACCTGCGGGCGCACTTCGGCGCTCATGGCGGCGGCGGTGCGGCCCGTCAGCTCGCTGACGACGGACACCGGCTGGCTCATGAGGGTGACAATCCCCACTTCCGGTAAAGGACGCTGGGGAGCAGATGTTTGCGCATTATCGCACCCTGTCAGGAGGAGTAATGCCGCGATGGAGGTTGTTATGGTTTTCATAATCTTTTTCCAGGGTGAACGATGCCTGCCCCGTTAATCGCTTAACAGGGAGGAGGGCTATTTAAAGGCACAGCGATACCGCATCTCTGGCAGAGCCAGAAATGTAAAAAAGGGGAATTACTTATTCCCGCTAATTATTCATATGCGATTACTTCACAGAGAAAAGCATATTTAAAATATCCTGATAAAGGGGTTCTAATTGTTCTGACGGGACTTTTAAGGGGGTTAATCGACGATAAATCGTCCCCTCAATCATCACGGCGGTAATCTCCACGCAGCAGCGAATATGCTCGTCGCTCAGGTGGGGAAACTGCTTTTTCAGGTGCGCGCAGGCGTTGGCGAACATGCGCGATTCGGCTTCTATCAGCATCGTCGCCACCTGCGGATTGCGCGTGGCCTCGGCGGACATTTCCAGCATCAGGGCATCGTCATCTTCATTGAGGGTCTGTCGCCAGGCTAGCGCTTGCGGCATTCCTTCCACCAGGGTTTTACCCTGCATCTCCTCGATGCGCGAGTCGATAATTCGGCGGATCATCTCTTCGATAATCGCGTCTTTGTTGCTGAAATAACGGTAAATTTGCCCGACGCTGAGCTTCGCCTCGCTGGCAATCTGCGACATGCTGGCGGCGTGGAATCCGCTGGCGCGAAAGCAGCGGCGCGCGGCGGTGATGATCTCGTCCTGGCGCAGTTTTTGTCGTTCTTCCAGCTTTGTGCTCATCGTCGGCTACCGTGTAAAAGTGAGAATGATCGTTCTCAGTATACGTTTTAGGTGCGTATTGGAAAGGCTTTTTTTATTTACATATTGAATGAATATTTCCAGGGTTAAACAATGGAGGAAATAAGGAGTTTTTATGAAGGTGAAGCTGTGAGATATTCAGATTGCGCTGAAAATAAGGAGAACAATATGCAGTTGAGCATCACTGAAAAAGTTACGCCAGAAGAAAAAGAAGAGTTATTAACGGGGCTGAGATCGTATAACGGGCAGTTTTTAGATCTGGCGACCTTCAGCGGGGATATTGGCGTTTACGTGCGGGACGAAAAAGGCATCATGCTCGGCGGGCTAATTGGGGTGCGTAAAGGCGACTGGCTGAATATTGATTTTCTCTGGGTCAGTGAGACCGTGCGCGGATCCGGCGTCGGCAGCCAGCTTATCAGAACGGCCGAAGAGGAAGCCCGACGCAAAGGCTGCAGGCACGCGCTGGTCGATACCGCCAGCTTCCAGGCGCGCCCGTTCTATGAAAAACAGGGGTACCAGCTGCAGATGTCTTTGCAGGATTATCCGTATGAGGGCATGCAGCGGCACTATCTGGCTAAGCCCCTTTAAGCCCTGAATCTGTAGGCCGGGTAAGCGAAGCGCCACCCGGCATTACCCGCATATAACTTATCCTTCTTATTGATTCTTTTTCGTTTTTTATTTCACCGCCTCGTTGTCGATATAGTCACTACAACATTCAGCAAAAGGAACTGTCTTGTGAAACGTCGATTGGGTGCTCTGGTACTTGCTGGCCTGCTGCTGGCAGGGTGCGATCAAAGTGGCAGCGATGCCAAACACATTAAAGTGGGCGTCATCAACGGCGCTGAACAGGACGTGGCGGAAGTCGCCAAAAAGGTGGCAAAAGAGAAATATGGCCTGGACGTGGAGCTGGTCGGCTTCAGCGGCTCGCTGTTGCCCAACGATGCCACTAACCAGGGGGAACTGGACGCCAACGTCTTCCAGCATCGCCCGTTCCTTGCAGAAGATAACAAGGCGCATGGCTACAAGCTGGTGGCCGTGGCGAACACCTTTGTTTTCCCGATGGCCGGCTATTCCCGCAAAATCAAATCCGTGTCTGACCTGAAGGACGGGGCGACCATTGCCATTCCAAACGACCCGACCAACCTTGGCCGCGCGCTGTTGCTGCTGCAAAAGGAGAAGCTCATTACCCTGAAGCCGGACACCGGGCTGCTGCCGACGGCGCTGGATATTACCGCCAACCCTAAGCACCTGAAAATCATGGAGCTGGAAGGGGCGCAGCTGCCGCGGGTACTGGATGACCCGAAAGTGGATGTCGCCATCATCAGCACTACCTATATTCAGCAAACCGGGCTGTCGCCGGTGCATGACAGCGTCTTTATTGAAGACAAAAACTCGCCGTACGTGAACATCGTGGTGACGCGTGAAGACAACAAGGACGCAGAGAACGTGAAGGCGTTTATCCAGTCGTATCAGTCGCCTGAAGTGGCAAAAGCGGCGGAGACGATCTTTAACGGCGGGGCGGTGCCGGGCTGGTAAACTTTTTGTCGGAAAACGGGTTGTTTAAATTGGCCCGATTCCATCGGTAATCGCCCTTTAGCCCACAGCGCCAATTGCGACGGCTGGCTATCCTCCTTATCACACCAACCGGAGGATAGCCCATGAACATTACCCATATTCGCAACGCCACCCAGCTGATTTCCTACGCCGGAAAACGTCTTTTAATCGACCCGATGCTGGCCCCGAAGGGCGCTTATCCGGGCTTTCCCGGTACGGCGCATGCCGAACGCCGTAACCCGACGGTCGAACTCCCCGTTGACGTCAACACGCTGCTGGACGCCGACGCGGTGATCGTCACCCATACCCATGACGATCACTGGGATCGCGCTGCGGCAGAGCTGATCGCCAAAGACAAACCGATCTACGTGCAAAACGACCGTGACGCCGCGCTGCTGCGCAGCCAGGGGTTTAGCAACCTGACGGTCATGACCGACGCGACCTTCTTCGGCGATATTCAGGTTACGAAAACCCAGGGCGGCCAGCACGGGACCGATCGCGCTTACGCCGTGCCGGAGCTGGCGGAGCGGCTGGGCGAGGCCTGTGGCGTGGTGCTGCGTCATCCCGATGAGAAGACGCTCTATCTTGCCGGGGATACCGTCTGGCGTGACGAGGTGGCGGCCGATCTGCAAAAACACCAGCCGGACGTGGTGGTGCTGAACGCGGGCTATGCTCACGTCATTGGTTTTGGGCCGATTATTATGGGGCAAGAGGACGTGCTCAACGTTCATTTCCTGCTGCCGCAGGCCAACATTGTGGCGAGCCACATGGAGGCGATTAACCACTGCCTGTTGACCCGCAGCGCGCTGCGTGAGTACGTTGAAGCCAATCAGGTGAGTGACGCAGTGACCATTCCCCAGGATGGCGAAACCGTTATATTCTGAGTGCGTCAAAGGGAAAGGAGAGACAGATGTCGCTAATCAACGTCGCGATTGTCGCGGTAGACGGGTTCAGCCCGTTCCACTACTCCGTTCCCTGCATTCTGTTTGGCGATTCGGTCTCCGGCGAAAAGCGCTTTAACGTGACGATCTGCGCCGAAACGCCGGGGTTCCTCACCTCAAAAGACGGGTTCGCCCTCAACGCCACGCAGGACTACACCGCCATTGGTCAGGCCGATATAGTCGTCGTTCCCTACTGGCAGCACGTCCTTGAACGCCCGCCCCAGACGCTGCTCGACAGCCTGGTGCAGGCGAGCGGCAACGGCGCGGAAATCGTCGGGCTGTGTCTGGGGTCGTTTGTGCTGGCCTATGCGGGGATCCTCGATGGCAAACGTGCGGCCACCCACTGGGAGTTTGAACATCAATTCCAGTCGCTCTTTCCGAATGTCCAGCTGGATATCAATGCGCTTTACGTGGATGACGGCAATATCATCACCTCTGCCGGAACCGCGGCGGCGCTGGACTGCTGCCTGTATATCATTCGCCAGCGCTTTGGCAGCGTGGTCGCCAACCAGATTGCCCGTCGGATGATTGTACCGCCCCACCGCGAGGGCGGGCAGGCGCAGTTCATCGCCCAGCCGGTACCTAAAGATACCCGCGACGGACGCATTAACTGCCTGATCGACTACCTGCAGCAGCACATCACCGAACCGCATAGCCTGGACTCGCTGGCGGAGGTGGTTTCGATGAGCCGCCGCACCCTGACCCGTCATTTTATTAAAGCCACGGGAATGAGCGTTGCCGACTGGCTTACCGCCGAGCGCCTGCGGCGCAGCCAGATCCTGCTTGAAGCCGGAAATATGCCGATTGAACGCGTGGCCGAGCTGGTGGGATTTAATTCCGCCGTCACCTGGCGACAGCAGTTTAAGGCGCGTTTTGGGGTGAGTCCGGTGGAGTGGCGAAAGACGTTTCGTCTGCAGAACTAGCGTGAAAGTTCTGTAATAACGTAAGGTTAAGAAATTTGAGCATTCAGGAACCTACAGAAGCTAGTGGTTACAGTCCTTCACCAGTTTGCCGCCTTTAGACAGAGGAAAAATAATGCTTACTACAAGGGTAAAATTATTCTTGTTACTGGCCGCTGTTTGGATAGCAGGAATATTTACCACGCTTTTATTTGGACGCTTGGTGATTGCCCTGGTCAGCTTCTTTTTCATCGGACAATTTGATTTTCCAATCAGTGATCTTGTTGAAGCTACTACCCTTGCCATTAGTGGTGGGATCCTCATTGGAGGAATACAGTGCGTTATGGCAAAGGAAAAGAATCGATCCGAAGACCCACCCCGGTAAGTTGGGTATGAAGAGATTGCGCTACCCCAGCCTCTCCACTCTCGGTTGCAGGCAACAAAACCGATGATGCGATGAATGATGCCAACCAGGCGATAGCGTGACCCAATGCAGCTTTGGGCGTATCTGCTGTTCTAATGTTACTAAGCAGGGTGAGGAGCGAGATACAGGAGAGCATATAGCGGAAGAAGAAAATGTGTGGCGTACTAAGTCTCAACCAAACAAACCTGATGCCGATAATATACTTTCTTACCTGTCGAAGAACAGATAGGTATATTGAATGAGGCGGCAAAAAGGACTCATGAAATGATTTATGTATTATTAGGAATTGCACTTTTCGCTTTTGTAGTTGGAACGGTCGTGTTTCTTCGCTTTAGTAAAGTGATGGGAAGAAGTGTCCAGTCACCTTTTACCACTATGTTTTTCTTTGATGCGCTCTTTTTTGGGCTGGGCAGTAAGCGAGACATGAATATCGCAGCATGTTCCTTTATCGTTTTTTTACTAAGCGTATGGGGATTAACTTATTTAAAATTAACCGCACATTTTTGGGGGAGTCGAGAAAGTTATTTTGGTCTCGTGATCGCCGGGATTTTCTTTCTAATTATGCACTGTCGCTATTGTGCAAAAAATGTCGTCATCAAAAATGATGGGCTTGCACCCATGAGAGAATTGACCAGTTTCAGGTTGTCGAGCCTCACTAGCCCCTTTTTATGGTTAAGTCGGGCCGGGTATCTGGGTTTCTTTATAGGAATGATACGTTGAAGCGAAATATGGATAAAGAGAGAGCCTCAATCTCGACGTACTGCCAAACGAAATATCAATATCACGAAAGCGATTGTGGTAGTTATAGAAATGATGATTAATCCTCGATTAAAACTTTTCCTGTTACTGGTATTACTCTGGGTATCAGGCCTCTTTATCACCATGGCTGCAGGCCGTCTGCTAATTGCAGCGGCCTCGTATCTCTTCCTTAATGATTTTGATTTCAAGTGGAGCGACTTGATTACTGCGCTCAAAATCTCTGTAGGCGCAGGGTTCATCATTGGAGGAGGGCAGTCCCTGCAGGTGAAAGAGAAAAAATGAAAATTTCATTTTATTGGGCTTCAAAGGAAGAGAATGCGGCTTACCCCAGCCTCTCCACCCTCGTCTCCCCCTCCACCATCGACAGCTGATACAGCGAAAACGACCTCTGCTTCTCTATCAACTTCGCCAGCTCCGGCGAGTGGCTGGTGAGCCAGATCTGCGAGTAGCGGCTGGCCTCGGCAATTAAGCTCGCCAGGGCGGGCAGCATCTGCGGGTGCAGGCTGTTTTCCGGTTCGTTCAACGCGATAAACGCCGGTGGGCGCGGGCTTAACAGCGCTACCGCCAGGCACAGAAAGCGCAGGGTGCCGTCGGAGAACTCCGCCGGTTCCAGCGGCCTGCTCAGCCCTTCGCGCTGCATCATCATGCGAAAACGTCCGCCGGTGTTGTCGCTGTAAAACACGCAGCCGGGGAAGGCCTGGTCGAGGATGCGCATCAGCAGCAGCTCGTCGCCAATCTCCACGATGGTCTGAAACGCGGCCGCCAGGTTGGCGCCGTCGCTGGCCAGCACCGGGGAGCGGAAGCCGACCTGCGGAGCCCGCATCGCCGAGCCGGACGCGACGGAAAACTCATGATAAAAGCGCCAGTTACGCAGGGACTCGCGCATCTGCGACACTTCCGGGTAAAGATGCGGCTCGCCGAGCTGTCCGAATACCGATTCGTTCTCATACAGCGTGCCGCTGTGGGTGACTTTCTCGTGATGCACGTTGTTAAGAAATACGGCCTGATTTTTTCGCTTCATCAGCTGTGACGAAGGACGACGGTGCTGGCCGCTCAGCCAGATGGACTCCTCTTTGATCACCGGGTCGAGCTGAAACTGCGAGGGATAGGGCAGTTTCTCCACAAACCCGACCTGCAGCTCGTATTCGTAGGTCTCTGTTTCCACCGCCAGATTCATCCGCCGCAGCTGGTCGCTGCGGGTTTTGCCTGCCCAGAACACCTTCAGAATGCCGCCCTCGTTCGCCAGCGCCTGGGAAAACTGCCCCTGAGCGGCGCTGTGCATCAGATGTATCGCCTTGTATATATTGGATTTCCCGGTACCGTTCGGCCCGAAGACGATATTGAGCTGCTCCAGCTCCAGCGACATCTCGCGGATGGAGCGGTAGTTTTGAATGTGCAGGGTGTTGATCACAGGCAGGTCCTTTTGCAGAATAAGCCTGTATATAATCACAGTCTTTAAGGTGAAATGCAAAAAAGAGACGACAGTGAGGATGTCGTCTAAACGGGGTACTGCTTTGGGCCTCTACGGGTCAATGGGGCCTTCGCATTTTTATGATCACTTGACTGCCAGACGCAGACCCAAATCATCAGGATAGGGATCAAAGTAGTTTTGCGTCATCAGATACCGGTCGGGGTATTCGGCCAGGTAGTGCTTCAGCAGCGTGATCGGGGCGAGGATAGGCAACTGTCCGTTGCGATAGTGCAGGATCACGTCGCGCAGCTCGCCGCGCTGGCGGGTGTTCAGCTGGCGACGGAAATACCCCTGGATATGCATCAGCACGTTGGTGTGATTCTTCCGCGAGGCGGGTTTTTTCAGGATGGTCATCAGCTTTTCCCGGTACGCCACGAAGAAGGCGTCCAGATCTTCCCACTCGTGCAGCGAGGCAACGAACGGGCCGATTTCACGGTAGCCTGCCTGATGGTGCGCCAGCAGCTGAAGCTTATAGCGGCTGTGGAAGTCCAGCAGCGCGCGGCGCGTGAGGCCATTTTTACGCAGCGTGTTCAACTCGTGCAGGGCAAATACCCGCTCGATAAAGTTTTCCCGCAGCACCGGGTCGTGCAGCCGACCGTCTTCCTCGACGGGCAGCCACGGGTAGGTTTCAAGAAGGGCGGCGGTGAACAGCCCGACGCCCTCCTTGCGGCCCCGGTTGCCGTTTTCATCGTACAGCCGCACGCGTTCCAGGCCGCAGCTTGGGGATTTGGCGCAGACGATAAATCCCGACAGATCGCCGATTTTTGGCAGATAGTCCGCCGTAAAGTCGTCCATTTTCTGCGTAATGTCATCATGAGGCGGCTTGCTGAAACGGAGCTGCGTTTCACCGCTGTCCGTCAGCGTCAGGCGTATGGCCGGGCGAGGCGTCGGGAGACCGATAGCCATTTCCGGGCAGACGGGCCTGAAATTCACCCACTGGGCCAGCTCATCCATGACGAAGCCCATACGCTTGTGTCCGCCGTCAAAGCGAACGGCGGATCCGGTCAAACATCCGCTAATACCGAGTACAGGTTTCGTTGTCATGGTGTGGTCCTCCCGTTCATATAATTAAAACTTACACAACATGACTAATTTGTCCAAGTATTCGCGGAACTATTTTTTATAATCCTTTAAAATCAATGCGTCTTAACTGCCCTTGTAGGTCGAGTAACCGTACTGGCTCAGCAGAAGCGGGATGTGCAGCTTCTCGTTGGTGCGGGTCACGGTAAACAGCACCGGGATCTCCGGGAAGAATGAGTCCAGCTTTTTGCCGTGGAAGTAATCTGCGGTTTTGAAGGTCACTTTATACACGCCAGGCTGCATGTCCTGATCCTGCGGATAGAGCGATTTGATGCGGCCGTCGTGGTCGGTTTTGCCGCTGGCAATCGGGGTCCACTTGTCCTGCTGCTGTTTCTCCAGCGTAACGGTCACGTCCGACGGCGGCATCCCGGTTTGCTGGTCGAGAATGTGGACGCTCAGCGTGCCGGCAGGGGCGCTAAAGGCAGCAGGGGCAAAGGCCATCGAGGCCAGGATCAGCAGAGGGGCAGTTTTTTTCATGGTGTTTTCCTGTGGAGTTATTCGTCACAGGAAAACGTTAGCATCTGCGGCGCGGGAAAATATTCAACTTTTCGTGAAAATTCCCGCAGGAGAAAATTATCAGAGGATAATCACTTCAAGCGATACCTGCTGTTGCCACTGCTCCACCTGTTTTTTCCGCCCGGCGGTGAGTTTGCCGCTGGTGACCAGAAGCCATTTGCGCTCCGGGAAAATTTCCGGTGCCAGCGCGTCAGGCGGAACCGGCAGGATGTCGATTCGGTGGCCCTGCCCGGTGCGCGTTAAAGCTTCGAGCCAGATCTCGCACGGGTCGTTGAGGTGCCAGCCGCTGAGCAAAATATTATCGCCCGGCGCTTTTTTATCGCCTTCGAGGCAAAACGAGGTGTAGGCGATGATGATGCCGTCGAGGATCGCGCGCAGGGTCATGGCGGCAGCGACGTTGGCCGAAACCTGGCTGCGCAGCGGGCGCAGCACGTTCGCGACCAGCTCCGGCCTTGGGTATTCGCGTCCGGCGTCGTAAATCATCTGGCGCAGGGACTCGACCTTGCCGTCCTGCAGGCGTTGCAGCATGTTCTGCTGCAGGGTTTGCCAGTTGTTGGTCCGACCCGGCATCGGGCGTTCCAGCAGCGGTTTGACCTGGCCGATCGGGACGCCTTTTTTTACCCAGTCGAGAATTTTGAGCGCCTGCTGGACGTCCTCATCGCTGTACTGGCGGTGGCCGCCTTCCGTGCGCTGTGGCTTGAGTAAACCATAGCGACGCTGCCACGCCCGCAGGGTGGTGGCGGTGATGCCGCTGAGTCTGGCGAATTCGCCGATGGAGTAAGCCATGTCCGTGTCCAGAGTGGAGGAATACTCTCAATATACTACGAATTTTCCCGAACGGGATGAAGCGACGAAACGGTGCACTACACTTAACGTCCAACCGTGCAAATGAAAGGAATTCTCATGAAGCTATGGCCTGTTGTGACCGGTGTTGCCATTGCGCTGACGCTGGTCGCCTGTAAATCCCCCACGCCGCCGAAGGGCGTGCAGCCGATTTCTGATTTTGACGCCAGCCGCTATCTCGGAAAATGGTATGAGGTCGCCCGTCTGGAAAACCGCTTTGAACGCGGGCTGGAGCAGGTAACCGCCACCTACGGCAAACGCAGCGACGGCGGCATCAGCGTGCTCAACCGCGGCTACGATCCGGTGAAGAACAAGTGGAACGAGAGCGAAGGCAAAGCGTACTTTACCGGCGAACCGACCACCGCCGCGCTTAAGGTGTCGTTCTTCGGCCCGTTCTACGGCGGCTATAACGTGATCAGGCTGGACGATAAGTACCAGTACGCGCTGGTGAGCGGCCCGAACCGCGACTACCTGTGGATCCTGTCGCGCACGCCAACCATTCCGGATGCGGTGAAGCAGGATTACCTGAACACCGCGCGCAGTCTGGGCTTCCGGGTTGACCAGCTGGTGTGGGTCAAGCAATAAAAATCGTGCTTTCTTCCTGGGGTATTACTGGCTCGCCTGGATAGACTTCCGTTAAAAGCCCAACGGAGGGAAGACAACATGAACTGGCAGCCTTTTCGCGGCGATGCACCGGAAAATATGACGATTTTCAGCGCGTCATTTCCCGACGTCAGCGACCAGTGGCCGATGAAAGACGATGCTGCCCGTGAGATCGCCTCCCTTGACCGCGCCCTGAAAGCCGAGCCAGCGCTCCGGCCGCCGAGGGTGGAATACGACGAAGGGGGGCAGGCCGTGCTTGTCCCGCAGAACCGCTATTCCGAACAGGCCTTCCGCAACCGCCCGGCGCTCACCGCGTGGCGCACCCGGCTGGTGCCCTCCGCGCTGGCGCTGTTTGTGGTGCAAAACCCGCTGGAGGACCGCCTGCCCGACGGCACGAAAATGGACAGCGACAGCCGCCAGTGGTTTATCCACGCTAACGATGCGGTTGGCGTGCGATCCCGCGCCAGGGTGCTGGCCGCGCTGGTGGATAAGTACATTCATAATGAGAGCGAGAACAACTGGGTTAGCCTCGCGAGCGGTGCCGCCATCCCGGTGCTGGAGGCGCTGCGCGAAGCAAAGCTCGACGGCCAGCGTGTATATCTCACGCTGGTGGACAAAGACCCGGTGGCCCTCAGCTGGGCCGAAACCATGGCGGCGCAGGAAGGCATTGTGGTGGGCGAACAGCTGACGCTGCTCAGGCGCAACCTGCTCCATACGCTGGTGCGTAACGAGGACCTGCTGCTGGAGCTGGGCGAGCATCAGGCCGAACTGGTCGACGCGCTGGGGATCTTCGAATACTTCAACGATACCGATGCGGTGATTTTTCTCCAGCGCGCCCTGCGGCTGGTCAAGCCCGGCGGCGCGGTGATTGTGTCGAACATGCTGACCAGCAGCCCGCAAATTGACTTTGTGCTGCGGGGTATCGGCTGGGAGGATATTCACCCGAGGTCGTTACAGCAGCTGCAGGATATTCACCTCGCGGCGGGCGTGCCGGTGGAAAACGTCACCGTGGTAGTGCCGAAGGATGGGGTGTATGCGGTGATGGAGATTAAAGCTTAGCGCGGTCGGTTCCCTCTCCCTTGAGGGAGAGGACCAGAGTGAGGGGGGAGCAGACCGCAATGCGTGGCTTGAAATAGTTTGGTTTTCCAATCATGATCCCCCCCATGAAAATAGAAACCGCACTCCCCACACACTTCGAACGTCTGGTCGCGATCTGGGAATCCTCAGTCCGCGCCACCCATCACTTTTTACAGGAAAGCGATATTGCGGCGCTGCGCCCGCTATTGCTTAACGCCTATCTGCCTAACCTCAAGGTTGTGATCGCTCGCGATGACGCAGGCGTTATTCACGGTTTTTTAGGCGTGGATGAAAACCGCATTGAAATGCTGTTTGTTGATGACGCGAGCCGGGGGAAGGGCGTCGGGAAATTGCTGCTTAAACACGCCATCGCAGAGTTTGGCGCGAACGAAGTGGACGTGAATGAGCAGAATCCGCAGGGCGTCGCGTTTTATCGCCATATGGGGTTTGAGCAGGTCGGACGCTCGGAACTGGACGGGCAGGGGAATCCGTTTCCGTTGCTGCATATGCGGTTGGGTGAGTATAAATAATCAGTAGATAATTTAAAACGTTACCGTAATTTCTCAGGGATATAATTATACCCTTATCATTCATTAAAAAAATAATTGTATTAAGTTACGGTAATATTAATATTGCTCTCGCAAAAGGAGAGCGCAGATGAGCGATGGAATAAAAATTGGCGGAGTGCGACTGCTAACGCTCGGTGAAATTAACCTTGCCAAAACGCTTTATGATTTAAGTATTCGTTATAATGAAGTGTGGATTCATCGGGGAAGTTATTTGCCCTTCAATATGCAGAATTTCAGAACCGCAATGACGCCAAATGGCGAGATTTACTTTATGGAAGGTACGTATGAAAACGACTTTTCCATGTCCCATCAAAGAATGTCTCGTATCGTCGGAGCACATCTTTTTCTGCACGAAATGATGCATGTCTGGCAACATCAGCACGGTATGATGGTACGCCTTCGTGGAGCATTCTCCTGGGCTGTCGACTATTCCTACCATTTAGATAAACATCACTTGCTTGATTACGGTCTCGAGCAACAAGCCTCTATCGTCAGTGATTTCTGGCTACTCAATACCTATGGATTTGATCTCCGCAGCAACCTGCATAAGCTCATTGATTACGACCCGTCGGAACCAAAGCAGAATCTTCTCAGGCGGTATGAAGCTGTTTTAGGAGATTTTCCACAGTGAAACTAAAAATTCTATTCATTCCGATTATCTCAATGTTGACCGGTTGTCCGGGTGAAAACCTGAATATTCCTGAGCAGCGAACGATCATGATAAATGGCAATCATTTTTGTTTTAGTGTTGACGAAAAAGATATTTTGAATGGATATACTATTTCGTCTATGCAACACGGTGAATATAAAGAGTTTGCGGCCGAATTTCAAAGACGTTCATATCCAGATAGTTGTATCGAGATTGCCCTACCAGCTGGCTATGCCTATGAAATCTCTTATACCTTGAATGAGCGAAATTATTACTATCCATTTTTCAAGGATAATGACGGCAGAGTCATAAATTATCATTAAGAGGAAAGTCAATGTCATTACCCGCATACATGTTTCTTTATGATGAAAATGGAAACCCGATCAAAGGCAGCTGCAACGTTTCGGGCAGAGAAGGCGCGATTGAGATCCTTAACAGCAATTACCACATCCATCAGGTTTGCAGCGCCAGTACGGGCAATCTTATGGGGGCCAGAGAACATGGGGCATTCACTATCCATAAGCAGATCGACAAAACGTCGCCTTACTTTGCGGATGCCTTATGTCAAAGCAAAAGGCTACAGAAAGCGGTTATCCACTACTATGATGTGAACGAAGCAGGATTTGAATTCGAGGTGTACCGCATAACGCTGGATAGTATCGTGATTATGTCTGTCGATGCTGCCCATACCTGGGTTCCGGGGGCGCCTGGTCATAATATGATGGAAAGCATCGGGATCCGTTATCGCGGTATCGAGTGGTTTTATCTGGAGGGACACATTAAATATGAGGATCACTGGAATAAGGTGCCTCAGTGATGCTGTTAATGACGATTGGATCCCTCTCCCTATAGGGAGAGGTCTAAATGATTTAGTTAGTGCACTGAACTTAATAATCGTAAAGAGCAGTTATGGTCTTTTTGATAAAAGAATGTATAAGCCTACGATTGTAACAAAAATCCATATTAAATTCATTGCGGTTTTTTCTGGTAGCCATGTTACGGCAAACAAGGCAAAAATAATGACACATACTAATGGCACTAAGCCTCGAAGAATGAAGAGAACTTGTTCTTTTAACCAAAGCTTAATATTATTCATTATAGTCCACTTTTAGAATGGCCATCTCAAATATTCTCATGATTTTTACTTCTTCATTTTATATGGTGCCTTGTTCAAAATAAAAATTACCCGTCGATGTTGGTCTCACTAAAATCTTAACATACGAAGCGAAATTAAAATGTGACTGGACTTGCAAAGCCTCCAACAATAAATTCGATAAAACATTAACAATTAGTGCAATGAATATTTTCTATCTATCAATAGATAGAAAGAATGTGCTAAAGCTTATTGAAAAATAAAAAGAGGCTTTCATGTAGGGAGACATCTCATATGTCGCCTCCCTCTTTTTAAAGATTAACCCAACTCATTTGTAGTATGCCAGAAACAACCGCTAAGCCAGGTGGTTTGTATTTGATTTTGCGAGGCGCTTTCCAGGACGGGGAGCTTGGATCGCTGCAAGCGCATCCTCTATCTCAATGAGCTTTGCCTTCGTCCGTTTATAATCATCCTGTAACCTCTGCTCCTGCTCGTTATACGCTACCAGAACGATGCACCCTTTCATGACCTTTACCGTAACCTGCTGTTCGGTATCAAACCCCGCCGCGCGCAGCCACTTGCCGGAAAGGATGATTTTCGGGGTGGATTTGTCGAAAACATTCGGGCGGTATCCCACAATTAACGAACGCTCGGTTCCGGATTGGTCGGTGTCTGGGGTAGAATGCGAATCAGCCATAATCAACTCCTTGATAGTTGGTGAGGTTAGACGCCCTTTAGTGCTCCAACACTGCTGGGCGTTGTCAAATTTCCGAATCCATGTGGTAGGTACCACATGCAGATAAACTAACCGAAGTGGTACCTACCATGCAAGAGAAAAAGAAACCAAATTTTGACCGCACAAAGAGCACGATGAAGAACATCCGGTTCGAGGACGAGCTTTTGGAACAGATTGAGAAGGCTGCGGGTAAAGGGAATTTTAGTAAGTGGGTGAAAGAGGCTTGTAGACTGAGGTTAACTAAAAATAACTAAGTTCTTATCAAGATAACCTTAATGGAGAATAGTATGTTAATACAATCAGAGGCATTAAAACTGCTTGAGTCGACTTTAAATGATTTAGAGTCCCCCAAAGGAACAATTTTATCGGCAATTCAAAAATTATATAGGGCCGCTGATTTAGTTGAAGATGAAGATGTTAAAAAGTGGTGTGCAATACAATTGGCTGATCAAAAATATACTGATCCTTTAGGGAAGCTTTTAAATCTTTATAGGGAAATGCATGGTAAGAAAAAAGGAACAAAAATCTATGATGAACTTTCTACTAAAATAACCGCTCAATACGAAGATTTGAAGAAATTAGGTCTTAATAAGAAACATTTCAACTCTGAAGAATTAAATTCAAAATATAATGAATCTGGGGGGGGGTATGTTGGAATAGGTTTTTTAGAAGAAAGATATTTTGATCTGGTAAGGCTCAAAGATGGAAATGATGGAACTTATTATAAAAATGATCTCTATAAACATTTAAGCTATGTTAGGAAACTAGCACATGAATATGCTAAAGAGTTATTCAAAAGATTAAAGTTTTCAGGAACAGTCAAAAGTTGTTTTGATACTCTAAAAGATGCTGTAGATGATAGATTACTTGAAATAAAAGAAGAGTTAGGTGAGCAGTTAATGCTAGTCTTCAAAGCTCTTTCTTCAGATAAACCCGAAGAATGGTCACATGCTTTGACATCTTGTCGCCGCTTAATAGAAGGTTTAGCTGATGAGTTATATCCGCCCAGCGAGGAGAAAAGAAATGGGAGAGCTTTGGGTAAAGGGCAGTACATAAATAGACTGTGGGCTTTTATGGATGATTCAATAACATCTTCCAGTAATAAGGATTTGGCTAAGTCTCATGTTGATTACTTAGGTGCATGGTTACAAGGTTCTTATAAGCTTACAAATAAAGGGGTTCATTCAGGGTTAACTCAAATAGAAGCAACGAAAGCCGTATTTCATACATATTTAATGATTTCTGATATCCTTGAGTATATAAACTTAGAAAAACATAGTAATGGGAAGAAAAATATTAACGAAGCGTCCATTGATGAATTTGAGGTTATACTTGATGTTAAAAGGGGTATTGCGAAAAATATAGTGAAAAAAAGAATAGAAAATGGGATTTTAACTCTTCAACTTATTAAAGATATCCCCGGAGTGGGGCCAAAAATACTGTCAAAAATTCAAGCTGAATTTGATATTTAAAATTTTTCATAAGAATACACACCAAAATTTTTGGCGGAAGATCACAGGAGTCGAACCTGCCCGGGAACGCTGGCGTCCCCAACTGGATTTGAAGTCCAGCCACCTCACCGGAGATGACGATCTTCCGCGCCTCGATTGCTACATGGAGGCGGGGCGCATTATAGCTACTTTCAGGCATTTACCACATACCCCGACACACTTTTTTCACCTCTCTTTTGACCTGTACACCCCTGTTTCAGTTAATTCCTAAGAAAATCCTCATGTTAGCCCCTCATGCTCTCAACATTTACCGCGATCACAAAAAACAAGAAACGTAATCTGCTAACCAGAAAACGCAATACCCGCCTTTGAAACAATGGTTTAAAACCAATGCAACCGGTCTCAGCGCCCCCTACAGCGTGAAGGATAAAAAAAGATGAGCGAAGTATTGTCAGTAAAAGAGAAGATTGGCTACGGCATGGGTGACGCCGCCAGCCACATCATTTTTGATAACGTCATGTTGTACATGATGTTTTTCTACACCGATATTTTCGGCATTCCCGCCGGGTTTGTCGGCACCATGTTCCTGCTGGCGCGCGCGCTGGATGCGATCTCCGACCCGTGCATGGGGCTGATTGCTGACCGCACCCGCAGCCGCTGGGGCAAGTTCCGTCCGTGGATTTTGTTTGGTGCCATCCCGTTCGGCATCGTCTGCGTGCTGGCCTATACCACGCCGGACCTCAGCCTCAACGGCAAAATGGTTTACGCCGCCATTACCTACACGCTGCTGACCCTGCTCTATACCGTGGTCAACATTCCCTATTGCGCGCTCGGCGGCGTGATCACCAACGACCCGACGCAGCGTATCTCCCTTCAGTCCTGGCGCTTTGTGCTGGCGACGGCGGGCGGCATGCTCTCCACGGTGCTGATGATGCCGCTGGTGAACCTGATCGGCGGCGACGATAAAGCGTTCGGCTTCCAGGGCGGCATCGCCGTGCTGTCGGTGGTCGCGTTCCTGATGCTGGCGTTCTGCTTCTTTACCACCAAAGAGCGCATCCAGGTGCCGCCGAGCACCACCTCCATGCGGGAAGACCTGCGCGACATCTGGCACAACGACCAGTGGCGCATCGTCGGCGTGCTCACCATCCTCAACATCCTCGCCGTCTGCGTGCGCGGCGGGGCGATGATGTACTACTGTACCTGGATCATGGGCTCGCCGGAGGTGTTCGTCGCGTTCCTCACCACCTACTGCGTCGGCAACCTGATTGGCTCCGCGCTGGCGAAACCGCTCACCGACTGGAAGTGCAAGGTCAGCATCTTCTGGTGGACCAACGCCGCGCTGGCGGTGGTCAGCGTGGCGATGTTCTTCGTCCCGATGCATGCCACCGTGCTGATGTTCGCCTTTATCTTCGTCATCGGCGTGCTGCACCAGCTGGTGACGCCGATTCAGTGGGTGATGATGTCCGATACCGTCGACTACGGCGAATGGACCAACGGCAAGCGCCTGACCGGCATCAGCTTTGCGGGCACGCTGTTCGTGCTGAAGCTTGGCCTGGCGCTGGGCGGGGCGATGATCGGCTGGATGCTGGCAGGCGGCGGCTACGACGCGGCAGCCAAAACCCAGAACAGCGCGACCATCAGCATTATTATCGGCCTGTTTACCCTGGCCCCGGCGGTCTGCTACGTGCTGAGCGCCATCATCGCTAAACGCTACTACACGCTGAAAACCCCTTTCCTGACCAAAATCCTGGGCGAACTGGCGCAGGGCGCACGCCGCAATCAGCAGGAGTTTGAAAACCTGCCGGTCAGCAAAGAATTGCAGAACTAAGAGGACGAGAGTATGAAAATCAGTGATGGAAACTGGCTTATTCAACCGGGCCTGAACGTGACGTATCCGGTGCAGGTGTTCGACGTGGAGCAGCAGGGCAATGACCTGGTGGTGTTTGTTGCGCCGCGCGACGTGCGCGAGCGCACCTGGCAGCTCGACACGTTGATGTTCACGGTGCGCCTGTTTGCCCCGCAGGAAGGGATTGTCGGGGTGCGCATCGAGCACTTCCAGGGCGCGCTGAATAACGGCCCGCACTATCCGCTGAACGTTCTGAAAGACGTGAAGGTAGAGATTGAAAACAACGCCGAGTTTGCCGAGCTGAAAAGCGGCAGCGTCAGCGTGCGCGTCATCAAAGGCGAGTTCTGGGCGCTGGATTTCCTGCGCAACGGCCAGCGCATTACCGGCAGCCAGCTGAAAAACAACGGCTACGTGCAGGACAGCAACGCCGACCGCAATTACGTGTTCGAACGTCTGGATCTGGGCGTGGGGGAAACGGTCTACGGTCTGGGCGAGCGCTTTACCGCGCTGGTGCGCAACGGCCAGACGGTCGAAACCTGGAACCGCGACGGCGGCACCAGCACCGAACAGTCCTACAAAAATATCCCGTTCTACCTGACCAACCGCGGCTACGGCGTGCTGGTGAATCATCCGGAAAACGTCTCGTTTGAAGTCGGCTCCGAGAAGGTCTCCAAAGTGCAGTTCAGCGTGGAAGGAGAATATCTCGAGTACTTCGTGATCGACGGCCCGACGCCAAAAGAGGTACTGAACCGCTATACGCAGTTCACCGGGCGTCCGGCGCTGCCGCCTGCCTGGTCGTTCGGCCTGTGGCTGACCACCTCGTTCACCACCAACTACGACGAAGCGACGGTAAACAGCTTTATCGACGGCATGGCCGAGCGCGACCTGCCGCTGCACGTCTTCCACTTCGACTGCTTCTGGATGAAGGCCTTCCAGTGGTGCGACTTCGAGTGGGACCCGGTGACCTTCCCGGATCCGGAAGGGATGATTCGCCGCCTGAAAGAGAAAGGGCTGAAGGTCTGCGTGTGGATTAACCCGTACATCGGCCAGAAATCCCCGATCTTCCGGGAGCTGAAAGAGAAGGGCTACCTGCTCAAGCGCCCGGACGGCTCCCTGTGGCAGTGGGACAAATGGCAGCCGGGGCTGGCAATCTATGACTTCACCAACCCGGAAGCGTGCCGGTGGTATGCCGACAGGCTGAAAGGCCTGGTGGAGATCGGCGTCGACTGCTTCAAGACCGACTTCGGCGAGCGTATCCCGACGGACGTGCAGTGGTTCGACGGGTCCGAGCCGCAGAAAATGCACAACCACTACGCCTACATCTATAACGAGCTGGTATGGAACGTGCTGAAAGAGACGGTGGGGGAAGAAGAGGCGGTGCTGTTTGCCCGTTCGGCGTCCGTCGGTGCGCAGCAGTTCCCGGTGCACTGGGGCGGCGACTGCTACGCCAACTATGAATCGATGGCCGAAAGCCTGCGCGGCGGCCTGTCGATTGGCCTGTCCGGCTTCGGGTTTTGGAGCCACGATATCGGCGGGTTCGAAAACACCGCTCCGGCGCACGTCTACAAGCGCTGGTGCGCGTTCGGGCTGTTCTCCAGCCACAGCCGCCTGCACGGCAGCAAATCCTACCGCGTGCCGTGGGCGTACGATGATGAGTCCTGCGACGTGGTGCGCCACTTCACGCAGCTGAAGTGTCAGCTGATGCCGTATCTGTATCGTCAGGCGGCGCTGGCGCGCGAGTTCGGCACGCCGATGCTGCGGGCGATGATGCTGGAGTTCCCGGAAGATCCGGCGTGCGATTACCTCGACCGGCAGTACATGCTGGGGGATTCGGTGATGGTCGCACCGGTGTTCTCCGAGGCGGGCGACGTGCAGTTCTACCTGCCGGAAGGACGCTGGACGCACCTGTGGCACAACGACGAAATTCAGGGCAGCCGCTGGCATAAGCAGCAGCACGATTTCATGAGCCTGCCGGTCTACGTGCGCGATAACACCCTGCTGGCGCTGGGCAGCAACAACCAGAAGCCGGACTACGCGTGGAATGAGGGGACGGCCTTCCAGCTGTTTAACCTGGACGACGGCGCAACGGCGTTGAGCGAAGTGCCTGCGGCGGACGGGGCCGTGGCGTTTACGCTGAAGGCGTCACGTCGGGGCGATATCGTGACCTTTACCGGCGCGGGAGACGCGCAAAACTGGTCGGTATGCTTGCGCAACGTGCAGAAGGTGAGCGGCGTGAAGGGCGGTTCACACGCGGGCAGCGAGTGGGGTGTGGTGGTGAAAGCGGAGGGGAATGAGGTGGTGGTTCACCTCTGAGCTGGAAAAATGCCCGGTGGCGCTTCGCTTACCGGGCCTACGATAATTGTGCGGTCTGATGCCCTCACCCTGACCCTCTCCCACAGGGAGAGGGAACAAATATCAAAAACGGCAACAGGGTTGCCGTTTTGCATTTACCTTACGCCACCCGGCTTTTTTATTGCACTGGTGTTGAAACCACACCGCCCGTCATCGCCTGCTGCACCTGCTGTTTATCCATATTCACCGCGTTCAGCTTGCCGTTCACCGTCGGCTTAAGCGGGGCATTCGCCTGCACGCTGCCGCTGGCGGTGAGCTGAATATTGCCGTCGCCCGTAATCGACAATGCAGGCCAGCCCCACTGCTGCAGCACGTTGAGCGGCACGCCGCGCCCGTTCAGGCTCACCGTGGTCTGCCGCTGCGGGAGCTGTGAAACCGTCGCCGTGGCTTCCAGAATGCCTTTCTCGGTAAACGCGCTCAGGTCGGTAATGTTCACCGTGGCAGCGTTGGCATTCAGCGCCAGCGACGGACGGCGCACGTCCACCCGGTTAAAGGTTGCGGCCGCACCGTTCAGGGTTGCGCTGCCGCCCCAGACGCCCCACTGGCGATCTTTCACCAGCTGCAGGTTTGCGCCATAGCCGTCCAGAGAGGTGATCTGCCACGGGAAGGCGGGATCGATGTCGATCACCAGGTTGCGGCTCAGGCCGAATTTTTGCAGCGTGACGCTGTTCAGCCATTCCGGGAGGGGATCCATCCACAGCGTTTTCCAGTTTTCAGGCAGGGTGTACTCCAGCCCGGCAATGGCAACATCGTCCAGCACCAGCGCTTTACCGTCGCGCAGCCAGTTGCCTGAGGTGCGTACCATGCCGCCCTCCCAGCGGGAGGTAAACTGACGCAGCGCCATGCCCTGCGGGGAAAACTCCGCATTCAGGATCGGGTCGAAAAGATGCAGAGAGCCGTAGATAAACTCGCTGGCGTTCATGGACAGGCGGCCTTCCTGGCTCTGCCAGTCGCCTTTGCTGAGAGTCAGGTTGCGCAGGCTTAAGTCGAGATCGGTCACCGCCCAGTCCGGGCCCTGAAGTCGGGCGTCGGTCACGTCCAGACGACCAATCTGCAGAGAGGGGATGGTGCCCAGCGGCGCGAAGAACGCCGTCAGCGTTTTATCGCTCTGCAGGCGGATCTCGTTCAGGCGCATGGTGTCGATAATCCAGCTCCCGTCGGCGTTGCGCAGGGCGGAGCCGGTGAGCGAGCCACGGGCCATGTCGGCACCAATCGTTTTCAGCACCACCTCCTTGCCGTTAAGCTGGCCCTCGATCAGCACGTTGGTGGCCGGTACGCCGTTCAGGGTCAGCGAGCCTGCGCTCATCTGAATCTGCGCGTTGTTACCCAGCACGTTGCCCGCTTCCGGCTGCCACGGGCTGACGCCGCCCGTGACCTTCTGCGCGCTCAGGTCCCATTCGGTATTCGGGCTGTTAAACGCCATGTTGTTAAGCTGCAGGCGATCCGCCTGGAAAGGCAGCGGTGCCGTCTGGGGCGAGAGGTTCAGCGTGCCGTCGAACAGGGTGATGGTGTCCATATGCAGCGGATCGGTTATCTGGCGGCTGCTCAGGCCAATATCGACCTTTTTGGCTACCAGCGTGGCGGGTTTACCGTCCCGACCGAAGGTGACGTTTTCCAGAATGATGTGGGAAGGCGACGAAAAGCGGTGATTCATCTTGTCGAAACTGAGTTCGTAGTCGGTATTCACCGTCACCCAACTGCTGACCTGAGACGCGCCCCAGCGGGTCTGGAGCAGAATGTAGAGCGCCAGCATCACAAGGAGCAGGGCTACCAGAAGATAGATGAGGAGCTTTCCAATAAATTTCATGGTCTTCCATCCCGCAAAACGCACATAAGGGAGTTATGCACGATTTATGCGCAATCCTCAAGGCGGGAATGGTGTAATTAGATGTCACGGCAGGCATTGACTGCCTGCCGTGAAGAGGCTCAGTTCTTTTCAGGCGGGAAAACGAGGTTCAGTACGATAGCGGTGATACCGCCCGCGGCAATACCGGAAGAGAGCAGGTTTTTCACCCAGTCAGGCGCAAACTGCAGGATCAGCGGCTGCTGGGATACACCCAGACCGACGGCCAGCGACAGCGCGATAATCATGATCGCGCGGCGGTTCAGCGGCTCGCGGGAAACGATACGCACGCCGGAGGCCGCGATAGTCCCGAACATCACCAGCGTTGCGCCGCCCAGCACCGGCTCAGGGATGTGCTGCACAAAGCCGCTTACCGCCGGGAACAGGCCGAGGACGATCAGCATCAGCGCCACCACAAAACCGACGTAGCGGCTGGCCACGCCGGTCAGCTGGATCACGCCGTTGTTCTGGCCGAAGCAGGAGTTCGGGAAGGTGTTGAACACCGCAGAGACAAACGAGTTCAGACCGTTTGCCAGCACGCCGCCTTTCAGGCGCTTCATGTACAGCGGGCCTGACACCGGCTGCTCGGAGACGTCGGAGGTGGCGGTGATATCACCGATGGTCTCCAGAGAAGTAATCATAAAGACCAGCATCAGCGGCAGGAGCAGGCCCCAGTCAATGCCCAGTCCGTAGTACAGCGGCGTGGGGACGGTGATCAGCGCGCTGTTGGTCGGCGCGGTGTTCTCAGGCAGCATGCCCAGCGCCCACGCCAGCAGATAACCCGCCGCCATGGCGATCACCAGCGAGGCGACGCGCAGGTAAGGGTTACGCTGACGGTTAAGCAGAATAATGATCGCCAGTACGACACCCGCCAGCAGCAGGTTTTTCGGCGCGCCGAAGGTGTGATCGCTCATTGCGGCATAGCCGCCGCCGATGGAGGTCAGGCCCACCTGGATCAGCGACAGGCCGATAATCATTACGACCACGCCGGAAACCAGCGGGGTGATGACGCGGCGAGCCAGATGCAGAACGCGGGAGATCACCATCTCCGTACAGCTGGCCAGCATCAGCGTGCCGAACAGCGCCGCCATCATAGTCGGAACATCCGCCCCGCCGGTTTTCAGCGCCGTACCGCCCATGATCAGCGGTGCCACGAAGTTAAAGCTGGTGCCCTGAATCGACAATAATCCCGACCCTACCGGACCCCACGCTTTAATTTGAATAATCGAGGCTACGCCGGAGGCGAAGAGAGACATGCTGATAATGTGCTGCGTGTCCTGCGCCGGTAAACCGAGCGCCTGGCAAATCAGCAGCGCCGGGGTGATCACCGCAACAAACATCGCCAGAAGATGCTGGCAGGCGGCAAAAAGCGTTTGCGGCAGCGGCGGACGGTCTTCAAGGCGGTAAATCAGTTCGCTATTTTGCTTCTGCGCAATCGGTTGCGCATCAGGCGACTCTATGGTGTTAACGGACATCGGCGGCAATCCCACGGTGGAAAAGCGGGCATTTTATCTGACCACCTGGTAAAAGCAAACGATTGCCAGCAAAAAAAGGGAAGAAAATCTGCCGCTGTGAGCAGGTTTTCTACAACGCATCGGGAAAAAAAATTACACTTTTTCGCGCCGGGAGCTCATGAAGAGCGCAAACCGGCCCAGGATAACGCCGCGTGTGTATGGAACACGCGCAAAACAGGAGCCTTCTATGATTCATCTCGATACGTTGTCGACACTTGTTGCCGCAACGCTGGTCTTACTGCTTGGCCGTAAGCTGGTACATAGCGTTTCCCTTCTGAAGAAATACACCATTCCTGAACCTGTCGCCGGTGGCCTGCTGGTGGCGCTGGCCCTGCTGATACTGAAAAAAAGCATGGGCTGGGAAATCGATTTTGATATGTCCCTGAAGGACCCGCTGATGCTGGCTTTCTTTGCCACCATCGGCCTGAACGCTAACCTGGCGAGCCTGCGGGCGGGCGGTAAAGTGCTCGGCGTATTCCTGATTGTGGTGGTGGGGCTGCTGCTAATGCAAAACGCCATCGGCATCGGGATGGCGACGCTGCTGGGGCTGGATCCGCTGATGGGTCTGCTGGCGGGGTCGATTACCCTTTCGGGCGGTCACGGTACCGGGGCCGCGTGGAGCAAGCTGTTCATCGAACGCTACGGGTTTGAAAACGCGACGGAGGTGGCGATGGCCTGTGCGACCTTTGGTCTGGTGCTGGGTGGCCTGATTGGCGGTCCGGTGGCGCGGTATCTGGTTAAGCACTCCACCACGCCGAACGGCAGGCCTGACGATGAGCTGGTGCCGACCGCGTTCGAAAAGCCGGATGTCGGACGCAGCATTACCTCGCTGGTGCTGATTGAAACCATCGCGACGATCGCCATCTGCCTGACCGTGGGCAAAGTGGTTGCGCAATGGCTGGCGGGTTCCGCGTTTGAACTGCCGACGTTTGTCTGCGTGCTGTTTATCGGGGTGATCCTGAGCAACGGTCTGGCGCTGATGGGCTTCTACCGCGTGTTTGAACGGGCGGTATCGGTGCTCGGCAACGTCTGCCTGTCGCTGTTCCTGGCGATGGCGCTGATGAGCCTTAAGCTGTGGGAGCTGGCCTCGCTGGCGCTGCCGATGGTGGCCATTCTGGCGGTGCAGGCGCTGTTTATGGCGCTGTATGCCATATTTGTCACCTGGCGCATGATGGGTAAAAACTACGATGCGGCGGTGCTGGCTGCGGGTCACTGCGGGTTTGGCCTGGGGGCCACTCCAACGGCTATCGCCAATATGCAGGCGATCACCGAACGGTTCGGGCCATCGCACATGGCGTTTCTGGTGGTCCCGATGGTCGGGGCGTTCTTTATTGATATCGTCAACGCGCTGGTGATTAAGCTGTACCTGATGCTGCCGATGTTTGCCTGAATCAGGCGTTAGAATACCGCTCGGTTTCGGGCATCCAGCGCTCAATTAACGCTGCCGCCTGTTCGGGGTAGCGTTCATGAATATGGCGAGCCAGGCGCTGAACTTCGGGGATCATAGCCTGATCGCGCAGCAAATCCGCCACTTTGAATTCCGCGTTCCCCGTCTGACGCGTGCCGAGCAGTTCGCCCGGGCCGCGGATCTCCAGGTCTTTTTGCGCAATCACAAAACCGTCGTTACTGTCGCGCAGCACCTGCAACCGCATCTGGGCGGTTTTCGAGAGCGGGGCTTTATAGAGCAGAACGCAGTGGGACGCTACCGCGCCACGGCCAACGCGCCCGCGCAGCTGGTGGAGCTGAGCAAGGCCGAGACGCTCCGGGTTTTCGATGATCATCAGGCTGGAATTCGGGACGTCCACGCCGACTTCGATCACCGTGGTGGCGATCAGCAGATGCAAATCACCCTGTTTGAACGACTGCATCACCGCCTGTTTTTCGGCGGGCTTCATGCGTCCGTGAACCAGACCCACGTTCAGCTCCGGCAGCGCCAGCTTAAGCTCTTCCCACGTTGCTTCGGCAGCCTGCGCTTCCAGCAGTTCAGACTCTTCAATCAGCGTACAGACCCAGTAGGCCTGACGCCCTTCGTGCGTGCAGGCGTTGCGCACGCGGTCGATGATATCGCTGCGGCGCGTGTCAGGAATGGCGACCGTTGTGACCGGCGTACGGCCCGGCGGCAGTTCGTCGATGGTGGAGGTATCTAGATCGGCGTAGGCGGTCATCGCCAGGGTGCGCGGAATCGGCGTGGCGGTCATGATCAGCTGATGCGGGTGGAAGCCCTGCTGCAGACCTTTTTCCCATAACGCCAGACGCTGATGCACGCCGAAGCGGTGCTGCTCGTCGATAATCACCAGCGCAAGGCCGTTAAACTGCACCTGCTCCTGGAAGATGGCGTGCGTGCCGACAATCATCTGCACCTGGCCGCTGGCAATAGCCTCCTGTTGCGCAAGGCGCGCTTTGCCTTTTTGCTTCCCGGCAAGCCAGCCCACTTCAATCCCCAGCGGCGCAAACCAGGCGCGGAAATTATTGGCGTGCTGCTCGGCCAGCAGCTCGGTCGGCGCCATCAGCGCCACCTGCTTGCCGTGGGCAATCGCGCGCAGGGCCGCCAGGGCGGCGACCAGCGTTTTACCGGACCCTACGTCGCCCTGCACCAGGCGCATCATCGGCACGTCGAGCGCCATATCGCGTTCGATTTCGGCGGTGACGCGCGCCTGCGCGCCGGTGGGTTTAAACGGCAGAGAGGCCAGCAGCTTATCTTTGAGCTCATCACGCGGGCTTAAGGGCTGGGCGTGGAAACGCTGCGCGCCCGCGCGAAGCGCCAGCATGCTCAGGTTATGTGCCAGTAATTCCTCAAGGATAAGTCGCTGTTGGGCGGGGTGTTTGCCGCTTTCTAAATCGCTGAGCTGCAGCGTTGGCGGCGGGCGGTGCAGGGTGCGCAGCGCCTCGGGCAGGCTCATCATGCCCTGCGCCAGCTCGGGCGGCAGCAGCTCGGTAATGGCGCAGGTATCCAGCAGCTCCAGCGCCTGATCGGTGAGCTTACGCAGCGTCGCCTGCTTGATGCCTTCGGTTGTCGGGTAAACCGGGGTGAGCGTCTCCTGCATTTCCGGCGTGCTGAGATCGCCCTGCACGCGGTACTCCGGGTGGATCATCTCTGCGCCGTACTTCCCGCGTTTGGCTTCGCCATAGGCCAGCACCCTGCGGCCCGTCGCCAGGCTGTTTTTCATCGCCGCGCTGAAGTTGAAAAAACGCATGGTGAGAATGCCGGTGCCGTCGCTGATCTGGCAGGTCATCATCCGGCGTCCGCCGAAGGTAATGTTGCAGTTCAGGACTTCGCCTTCAACGGTGGCGTAAATGGCGGGAAGGAGATCGCCAATCTTGTAGAGCTGGGTGCGGTCTTCGTAACGCAGGGGGAGGTGAAGCAGGAGATCCTGCACGGTGTGCAGGCCAATTTTTGCCAGCTTATTGCTTTGCGCCGCGCCCACGCCCGTCAGGCTGTTAAGCGGGATGGCATCCAGCAGGCGGCCTTTCATCGCTTACCCGGCGTACTGCATGGTGGCCCACCACTCGGCATCGGCTTCAATTTCGCCCTGCGCGTTGACGTGGGGGTAAGGCAATTTTTTCTGCTTCGCAACGCGAGCCAGCACCGGATAACCGCCTTCAAACAGCAGGCGCTGCTGTTCATCTTCCGGCAGCATGCTGTTGCTGCGCTCGTACATCCCGGCGTTCTGACGCTGGCGCTGCGCTTCATACAGAATGAGCGCGGACGCCACGGAGACGTTGAGAGACTGGACCATGCCGATCATCGGAATGATGATGTCACGATCCGCCAGATCCAGCGCTTCCTGGGTGATCCCGGTTTTCTCCTGGCCCATCAAAATGCAGGTCGGGCGGGTGTAGTCGATCTCGCGGAAATCTACGGCTTTAGCGGACAGGTTAGTGGCCAGGATCTGCATCCCGCGCCCTTTCAGGTGCGATACGGCTTCGCCAATGGTGTGATGATTTTTGACAGACACCCAGCTGTTGCTGCCTGCCGCCGCCGAGACCGTATTTCGCATACGGCCGTCCGGCCAGACGGCGTGCACTTCATGCACACCGACGGCATCTGCGGTACGAACGATAGCAGAGACGTTATGAGGCTTATGCACCTGCTCCATGCAGACCGTCAGGTCAGGCTGACGCCTGGCGAGCATTTCGCAGATACGTGCATAACGTTGTGAATTCATAAACCTAGTTTCGGTTTCGGGTGACTTTAATCACGTCCGGCATGACGCGGATCTTGCGCATAATATTCGCCAGATGCACGCGGTCGCGGGCGGTCAGACGAATAAAGGCGCTGTACACGCGGCCATCTTTTTCTTCCGTATTCAGGCTCTGAATATTGGAAGAGGCCGTGTTGATCGCTGCCGTCAGATTCGCCAGGGCACCCTGGTGGTTGAACATATCCACCTTAATTTCGGTGATAAATTCCTGCGCGGTCTCTTTATCCCACTCGACAGCCATAAACTTCTCGGCTTCTTTCTGGTAGCCGCGAATGTTACGACAGGACTCGTGATGGATAACCAGCCCTTTACCCGGGCTGACGTGCGCAATAATCGGGTCGCCAGGAATTGGACGACAGCATTTTGCGAAGGTGATCAGCACCCCGTCCGCGCCTTTAATCGGCAGGTGTCCGTGGCTTTGCGTGGTTGCAGGCACCGCTGTCGTGTCGCCTTGCTGCAGGTTCTTCGCCACCACCACGCTCATGGCGTTGCCGAGGCCAATCTCTGCCAGCAGGTCGTCAAGCGACGCGAGCTTCATGCGCTCCAGCTCACGCTGGACATTCTCCTGCGGAATTTCAGCCAGCTTACGGCTGCCGCCCAATGCGTGGTTGAGCAGACGACGTCCCAGGCTGACGGAATCATCGCGCTTGAGGTTTTTCAGCAGCTGGCGAATTTTGGCGCGCGCCTTGGAGCTTACGACAAAGTTCAGCCAGGCCGCATTCGGACGTGCGCCCGGCGCGGTAATAATTTCTACCGTCTGGCCGCTGGAGAGCGGCTGAGACAGCGGGTAAGGCTGTCTGTCGACGCGTGCGCCGACGCAGGCATGTCCGATATCGGTATGCACGGCGTAAGCGAAGTCGACCGGCGTTGCGCCCGCAGGCAGTTCGACAATGCGACCTTCTGGGGTGAAAACGTAAATCTCATCCGGGAAGAGATCGGATTTAACGCTCTCGATAAATTCAAACGAGCTGCCCGCACTCTGCTGAAGCTCCAGCAGGCTCTGCATCCAGCGCTGGGCGCGGATTTGTGCGGTCGTGCTGCTTTCGCCACCGTGCTCTTTATACGCCCAGTGTGCGGCAACACCCATCTCTGCCATCTGGTCCATGTCTTCGGTGCGAATTTGCACCTCAACAGGCACGCCGTGTGGCCCGATCATCGAGGTGTGCAAAGATTGATAGCCGTTCGCTTTTGGAATGGCGATGTAATCTTTCATGCGCCCCGGACGCGGTTTGTAGAGGCTGTGCATCTGCCCCAGCACGCGATAGCAGGTGTCCGAGTCGTGGACAATGACGCGGAAGGCGTAGATATCCATGATCGAGTGAAAACGCTGCTCTTTGAGCACCATTTTGCAGTAGATGGAGTACAAATGTTTCTCGCGACCGCTGACGCGGCACGGGATCCCCGCTTCCTGTAAGCGCCCTTCGATTTCAGAGAGGATTTTTTGAATCATCTCTTTACGGTTACCGCGTGCGGCTTTCACCACCTCTTTAATCACGCGATAGCGGTTCGGGTACAACGCTTCAAAACCCAGCTCTTCCAGCTCGGTTTTAATGTGATGAATACCTAAACGGTGCGCCAGCGGGCTGTAGATTTCGAGGGTTTCACGGGCAATGCGGCGACGTTTATCCGGGCGAAGTGAGCCCAGCGTGCGCATGTTGTGGGTACGGTCAGCGAGTTTGATGAGAATGACGCGGATATCCTGCACCATCGCCATAATCATCTTGCGGAAGTTTTCGGCTTGCGCCTCTTTCTTGTCGCGGAAATTCAGCTTATCAAGCTTAGAGACCCCTTCCACCAGTTCGGCAACGCTTTTGCCAAACAGCTGTTCCATGTCCTGATAGGTGGCAGGGGTATCTTCGATCACGTCGTGCAGCAGAGCGGCCATCAGCGTTTCATAGTCGAGTTTCATCTCGGCCAGAATACAGGCCACCGCTACCGGGTGCGTGATATAAGGTTCACCGCTTGAACGTGTCTGGCCCTCGTGAGCGTCACGTGCAACGAGATACGCCTGCTGAAGACGCTTAATCTGGTCTTCAGGCAGGTAGGTTTGAATCAGTTGATTCAGGCTTTCAAACAGATACAAGGGCGACCCGCAGGTTTAATTAACGACGACCTTCAGCAATAGCGGTTACGGCCTGCAGTTCTGCGGCTTCCTGCTCTTGCTGCTCCTGGCGCTCACGCACGTCGAGGATCTGGTTGTTGATCAGACCTTCTTCGATTTCGCGAAGTGCAATAACGGTGGTTTTATCGTTTTCTTCCGGTACCAGCGGATCTTTACCGCCTACCTGCATCTGACGAGCGCGACGCGCGGCGACCAGCACCAGGTCAAAACGGTTACCAATTTTCTCTACAGCGTCCTGAACAGTTACGCGTGCCATACTTAAAATGCTCCACAGGTGAAGAAATGACTGGGCATGATACTGAAAGTGGGTTCAGTCTGCCAACAGTTTGGTGATTAATGCGTCATGTCGCTGCTTCTGGCGGCTCATACGCAGACGTTCTGCACGAAGAATGGTTTTGAGATCGCTCAGTGCGGCATCAAAATCATCATTCACAATAAGGTAATCATATTCCGCGTAATGGCTCATTTCTGCAACAGCCTGTTCCATACGCTTTGCGATCACTTCTTCGCTGTCCTGACCGCGGCCACGCAGGCGGCGATCCAGCTCATCTTTCGATGGCGGTAAAATAAAGATACTGCGCGAGTCAGGCATTTTCTTGCGAATTTGCTGTGCGCCCTGCCAGTCGATATCCAGGAACACATTCACGCCCGTGGCCAGAACCTGCTCAATGGTTTCACGCGAGGTACCGTAGTAATTACCGAATACTTCAGCGTGTTCAAGAAACGCGTCTCTGCCGATCATCGCTCTGAATTCGTCGTGATCCACAAAGAAATAGTGTTCGCCGTGCACTTCACCCGGACGCGGCTGGCGCGTGGTGTGAGAAACAGAAACCTGTGTGTCGTACAACGGTTGGGTTTTTAACAGTGCCTGAATAAGGCTGGATTTACCCGCGCCACTAGGGGCAGAAACAATATAAAGCGTGCCTTGAGCCATGAGAGTCTTTTGTATGTGTTAACGAAGAAGTCCTACATACGGGCTTATTATACACGTCGGCGCACCGTGACGTAGCCTTTGTCACACTTTTTCCCCTGGATTATTGAATTTTGCGTGCCGTTTTCAGGTTTTATCTGTGGTTTTCAGCAACCAAAAGAAATCCCGGATAGCGCCTCGCATTGTGAAACGTTGCCGTTAGCGTTGTTTCAGGCATCAGGGTATACCTCCTGCAATGCAAAGGAGGGGTAGCGATGTGGCGATGGATAAGCGGGTTAATGCTGTTGTGGTGTGGCTATGGCGCGGCGGTGTGTCCGGTGTGGTCGCAGGCAAAAGCAGAGAAAGAGATGGCGTCGTTAAGCGCGCAAATCAAACGCTGGGATGAGGCCTACTGGAAGCAGGGCGTGAGCGAGGTCAACGACGAGGTTTACGACCAGCTTCACGGGCGGTTAACGCAGTGGCAGCGCTGTTTTGGCAGTGAGTCTTCAGAAGAAAAACTCCCCGCGCTGTCGGGGAGCGTAAAACACCCTGTAGCCCACACGGGCGTGCATAAGGTGGCCAGCAAAGAGGAGCTGAGGCAGTGGATGCGTGCCCGACAGCATCTGTGGCTGCAGCCGAAAGTTGACGGTGTGGCGGTGACGCTGGTCTATCGTGACGGAAAATTAGCCCAGGCCATCAGCCGCGGTGATGGCCTGAAAGGGGAAGACTGGACCGGGAAGGTGCGTTTAATCCCATCGGTTCCTCAAAAGCTCACCGGCACGCTGGCGAATAGCGTCTTACAGGGCGAACTTTTCTGGAAGCACGACAACCACATTCAGAGCCAGATGGGCGGAATGAACGCTCGCGCAAAGGTGGCGGGGCCGATGATGCGGCAAAAGGATTACGCGCTATTGAACAAGATCGGCGTATTCATCTGGGCTTGGCCGGACGGTCCGAAAGACATGAAGACTTCGTTGGCTGAGCTGTCTCAGGCCGGTTTTACGCTGTCGGCACGGTATACGCTTCCCGCTAAATCTGTTGATACCGTCGAGAAACAGCGCGCGGCCTGGCACGCGACCGCATTACCCTTTGCCACGGATGGCATTGTGGTGCGTTCGGAGGATGAACCCGCGGGCGAAGGCTGGTTACCGGGAGAAGGCAACTGGGTTGTCGCTTGGAAATATCCTCCTGCAGCCCAGGTCGCTGAGGTGAGAGACATTCATTTTTCCGTAGGGAGAACGGGCAAAATTTCCGTTGTTGCAGCGCTGGAACCCGTGCAACTGGATGATAAACAGGTGCAGCGAGTGAGTCTGGGCTCGGTTGGGCGCTGGCAGAGGCTGGATATTGCCCCGGGGGACCAGATACAGGTCAGCCTGGCCGGGCAGGGTATCCCCCGGTTTGATAAGGTGCTCTGGCGCGGGACGGACAGGCATAAGCCAGAGCCTCCGGCCCCGCGCTATCATGCTCTTAGCTGTTTCTATGCTTCGCCGGAGTGTATGGAGCAGTTCTTTGCCCGGCTGACGTGGCTTAGCTCAAAGCAGGTCTTTGATATTGAAGGGTTAGGCGAGTCAGGCTGGCGGGCCCTCTGGCAGGCGCATCGTTTCGAACATCTCTTTTCATGGCTGTTATTAACTCAGGCGCAGCTGCAGGCTACACCGGGGTTTTCCTCAGCACGCGGGCTGGCGCTCTGGCATCGATTTAATCTGGTGCGCGAGAAGCCGTTTATCCGCTGGCTCATGGCAATGGGTGTGCCAATGACGCAGGCTTCGCTAAAGGCGATGGGCGACATATCGTGGCAGGAGATGAGCGGGCGCAACGCAAAGGACTGGCAGGCCCTGCCGGGAATAGGCGAGGAGAAGGCAAGGCAAATCGTTAACTGGATGCACGCGCCTCAGATTGATGTGCTGGCGAAATGGCTCGCTGAACAGCACATCAAGGGGTTCTGAAGCTAGTGCGCGCTGTGTTTGTAATGGAAAACGGGCAGCCCGAGCTTCAGACGCAGCGCCAGCATGCGCGCCGTAAAGCCAAACAGCAGCGTCGAGATGACCACCACGTCATGGTTCGAAACGTAATGCTGCAGCGCGATATAAAGCACCGCTGCCGCAAAGGAGATGCCGGCATACAGCTCTTTTTGAAAGACGAGGGGGATGCGTTTGCAGAACATATCGCGCAGCACACCGCCGAATACGCCCGTGACCACGGCAGCAATGGTGGCGATAACCGGTCCTTCCCCCATATCGAGCGCGATTTGCGCACCGATGATCGAAAAGACGATCAGCCCCAGCGCATCAAGTACCAGGAACAGGCGGCGAAGATGGGGCATAACGGGCGCTACGATGGTGGTTAACACGGCAGCCGTCGCCACGATAATCACGTACTCAGGGTGTTTAACCCAGCCGAGCGGGTAGTGACCAAGCAGGATATCGCGTACGGAGCCGCCGCCCAGCGCGGTCGCGGTAGCAATAATGATTACGCCGAAGGTGTCCATACGGCGACGTCCGGCGGCAAGCGCGCCGGTCATGGCTTCTGCGGTGATGCCAATAAGATAAAGGATGTGAAGCAGCATATACCCTCCGGTGTGAACGCGGGGAGGTTAGCGATTTGTGCACAAGATCACGATTGAGATTTTCTAAGGCGAGTCAGTTTGCCCTATAAAATTTTATTAATTTAACTGGAGCAGGCTTGATGATAGGCGGTGAGGTCTAAAAAAGGACATAAATATGGATTAGAAATAGTAATGGGTGGTGCAGTCGACACCACCCGAACGGCATTACTCGATATTCTGGATCTGCTCGCGCATCTGCTCAATCAGTACTTTCAGCTCAATCGCTGAATTCGTCACTTCTGCATTGATCGACTTAGACGCCAGGGTGTTCGACTCGCGGTTGAACTCCTGCATCATAAAGTCCAGACGGCGGCCCACAGCTTCTTTCTTCTTCAGAATGTTGTAGGTTTCTTTAACGTGCGCTTCCAGACGGTCCAGCTCTTCAGCGACATCAATACGCTGCGCCATCAGCACCAGCTCTTGTTCCAGACGGGTGTTTTCCAGCTGAACTTCCGCTTCTTCCAGTTTGGCGACAAGACGCTCGCGCTGCCATTGCAGCACTTCTGGCATATGGGTGCGGACTTTGGCTACTTCGGTGCTCACGCCTTCAAGACGCTGCTCAATCATCGCTTTCAGCGCCTGGCCTTCGGTTTCGCGGGCAACGATAAAGTCGTCCAGCGTGCCGTCGAGGGCTGCCAGGATTTCAGCGGCAATAGCATCCAGATCCTGCTCACCGGCGGCCATGACGCCAGGCCAGCGCAGAATATCAACCGGGTTGATTTCGCCTTCATCGCTCTGCATTTTGACCCAGTTCGCCGCATTCACGAGCTGTTTCGCCAGTTTTTCGTTAAGAATCAACTCGCCCTGTGCGCTGGCATCGGGCTCAAAGCGCAGGTTACATTCCACTTTTCCGCGCGTCAGACGCGTACGGATACGTTCACGTACGACAGGCTCAAGGCTGCGGAACTGCTCCGGCATACGGAAATACGTTTCCAGGTAACGCTGGTTTACCGAGCGCATTTCCCATGTGGCGCTGCCCCAGCTACCCTTGATTTCACGCCGGGCGTAGGCGGTCATACTGCGGATCATAGACATTCCCGTTTTTAAAGGAGAGATGGGGGGATTATAGCTTTCGGGGGCTTCTCAGGATAGGAATAAGCGTCCTTTATCCGTATAATGCGCAGCCACATTCGTTTCAAGCCGGAGAATCCATCATGCGTCCATCAGGCCGTAGCGCCAATCAGGTGCGTCCCGTCACCCTGACCCGTAACTATACAAAACACGCTGAAGGCTCCGTGCTGGTTGAGTTTGGTGACACTAAAGTGCTGTGCACCGCCTCCATCGAAGAAGGCGTTCCGCGCTTCCTGAAAGGTCAGGGCCAGGGTTGGATCACCGCAGAATACGGCATGCTGCCGCGCGCGACCCATACCCGTAATGCCCGTGAAGCGGCAAAGGGTAAGCAGGGCGGGCGTACCATGGAGATTCAGCGTCTGATCGCGCGTGCGCTGCGCGCCGCCGTTGACCTGAAAATCCTCGGTGAATTCACCATCACGCTGGACTGCGACGTGATTCAGGCAGACGGCGGCACGCGTACCGCGTCCATTACCGGAGCCTGCGTGGCGCTGGCGGATGCCCTGAACAAGCTGGTTGCTGCCGGTAAGCTGAAAACCAACCCAATGAAAGGCATGGTTGCGGCGGTTTCTGTCGGTATCGTTAACGGCGAAGCGCTTTGCGATCTGGAATACGTTGAAGATTCCGCAGCCGAAACCGACATGAACGTAGTGATGACCGAAGACGGTCGCATCATTGAGGTGCAGGGCACGGCGGAAGGTGAGCCGTTCACCCACGAAGAGCTTCTCTCCCTGCTGGCGCTGGCCCGAGGGGGAATCGAATCCATTGTAACGACGCAGAAAGCGGCGTTAGAAAATTGATTTTAAAGGCGACCAATGAGTCGCCTTTTTTTTGCCTGTAAGACAGAAAAACCAAAGGAGCAAATCCATGAAATCGTATCAGCGCCAGTTTATTGAGTTTGCGCTTAACAAGCAGGTACTTAAGTTTGGCGAATTTACGCTGAAATCCGGGCGTAAGAGCCCCTATTTCTTCAACGCCGGGCTGTTTAATACCGGGCGCGATCTGGCATTGTTAGGCCGTTTCTATGCCGAAGCGCTGGTGGATTCCGGGATTGATTTTGACCTGCTGTTTGGCCCGGCCTATAAAGGCATTCCGATTGCGACCACCACCGCGGTGGCGCTGGCGGAACACCATGACCGCGACGTGCCGTACTGCTTTAACCGCAAAGAGGCCAAAACCCACGGTGAAGGCGGGAATCTGGTTGGTAGTGCGCTACAGGGCCGCGTCATGCTGGTCGACGACGTGATCACCGCGGGTACGGCGATCCGTGAATCGATGGAGATTATCCAGGCCAACGGTGCGACGCTTGCTGGCGTGCTGATTTCTCTGGATCGTCAGGAGCGTGGCCGCGGTGAAATTTCCGCTATTCAGGAAGTCGAACGCGATTACAGCTGCAAAGTGACGTCGATTATCACCCTGAAAGACCTGATTGCGTATCTGGAAGAGAAGCCTGAAATGGCGGACCATCTGGCGGCGGTACGTGCGTACCGGGAAGAGTTCGGGGTTTAGTTAAATGGCCCGGTGGCGCGACGCTTACCGGGCTTACGGATTACTGCAGCTGAGCAGCCACTAACGGCCAGCGGGCGTCAAAATCGTCCGTTGGACGGTATTTGAATTCGCTGCGCACAAAGCGGGAGAGCATCCCTTCACAAAACGCCAGAATCTGGCTCGCCAGCAGCGTCTCATCGATGGTGTACCCTTCGCCTTCACGCATTTTCTTTTCGCGCAGTACCTGGCGCAGCTGCGCTTCAATACGTTCGAAAAGTTGGTTAATGCGGCCCTGCAGTCTGTCCTGCTCAAACATCAGCGCGTGGCCGGTAAGGATACGGGTTAAGCCCGGATTGCGTTCACCGAAGCCCAGGATTAACAGCACAATCAGACGCAGACGCGCGGTGGTGTCTTTTTCGTCTTTCAGAATCAGGTTGATGCGCGTGATCAGGCTGTCTTCAATAAACTCGATCAGGCTGTCGAACATCCGGGTCTTGCTCGGAAAATGACGGTACAGCGCCGCCTCAGACACGCCTACAGAAGCGGCCAGTTTAGCGGTGGTGATGCGTTGACTGCCATCGCTGGATTCAAGCATCAGAGCCAGAGATTGAAGTATTTCTTCGCGACGATTCCTTTTCGCGGTTTGTTTTTCTGCCATGTTACAAAATACCCCTGAAAATAAGCACTTGCCAGGCTGGCATCCACACAGCGACCGCAAACTGGCGTTTGCGGTTTGTTATTGCATTATGACGCTGTGAGATACGTGTCTTTCGGGCCGTTATTTGCGCCCGGAATGGCCGAAGCCGCCTTCGCCACGGTCGGTGGCGTCAAAGTCTGCCACCAGGTTAAATTCTGCCTGTACCACCGGTACAAAGACCATCTGTGCGATACGCTCGCCCGGTTCAATGGTGAAGCTGTCCTGACCACGGTTCCAGACGGAGACCATCAGCTGACCCTGGTAGTCGGAGTCGATCAGGCCGACCAGGTTCCCCAGCACAACGCCGTGCTTATGGCCCAGGCCAGAACGCGGCAGGATCACCGCAGCCAGCGACGGGTCAGCAATGTGAATCGCCAGGCCAGTTGGAACCAGGGTAGTGGCACCCGGAGCCAGTTCTACGGCGTCATCGAGACAGGCGCGCAGGTCAAGACCGGCAGAGCCGGAGGTGGCATAGGTTGGCAGCGGGAATTGCTCGCCAACACGCGGGTCCAGAATCTTAACGTCGATTTTTTTCATCATAACGGGTAACGATCTCGTCGAGTAATTGTTGGCCCAGGAGTTCCTTGCGCTCAAGCGGTAAGACTTTATCTCCATCCTGCCAGAAAAGGTGCAGTGCGTTGCTGTCGCTGTTAAATCCTTGTGTGGCCAGCGATACGTCGTTCGCGCAAATCAAATCGAGGTTTTTGCGGGTACGTTTTTGCCGGGCATATTCTTCCACATTATTCGTTTCTGCGGCAAACCCAACAACGTATGGACGATGGCTTTTTAGTGCGGCGACACCGGCAACAATGTCCGGGTTTTTCACCATTTTTAGTGTTAATTCATCGCCTTGCTTTTTAATTTTAGCCTCGGCGATCGTCTCGGCACGATAGTCTGCGACGGCCGCACAGCCGATAAAAATCTGCTGGCTTTGCGCATGTGCCTGCACGGCGGCTTCCATTTCCAGCGCGGTGGTAACGTCAATTCGCTTCACAAACGCAGGGGTAGGCAGCGATACCGGGCCGCTCACCAGCGTGACGTGCGCGCCACGCCTTGCGGCGGCGGCGGCAATCGCATAGCCCATTTTGCCGGAGCTGTGGTTGGTGATGTAGCGCACCGGATCCAGCGGCTCGCGCGTGGGGCCCGCGGTAATCATGATGTTGAGATGTTGCAGATCGTTGACAGGCGAAAAATGGGCTGCGGCCATATCAACAATCGTCAGCGGGTCAAGCATGCGACCCGGGCCCACATCGCCGCAGGCCTGGCTACCACTGTCCGGACCCCAGATAAGCAGGCCGCGTGAGGCCAGCGTCTCCAGATTATGCTGGGTGGCCGTGTTACGGTACATCTGCTGGTTCATGGCAGGAACGACGGCAACAGGCGCAGGCGTGGCCAGACAAATGGTAGAGACCAGGTCGTTTGCCATACCGGCCGCCACCCGAGCGATTAAATCAGCCGTGGCGGGGGCGAGGATGACCAGGTCAGCCCATTTACCCAGCTCAATATGGCCCATCGCGGCTTCGGCGGCCGGATCGAGCAGGCTGTCAGATACCGGGTATCCTGAAACGGCCTGCAGGCTCAGGGGAGTGATAAAGGCTTTACCGCCTTCGGTTATCGCGACCCGCACATCAGCCCCGCGCTCGCGAAGACGACGCACCAGCTCCGGCGCTTTGTAGGCAGCAATGCCGCCGCTCACGCCAAGAACGATTTTTTTACCGGCCAGGCTCATCATGATTCTTTCCTGTTGGGTTTCACCAGAGAGCAGGCATTTTATCACAATCCCCAAAGCGGGGTGATTTTGTCCTTCGACCACTTTGCGAGGCGCTACGCAAGAACGCAATGTGGCCGTCGAGCGACGAATTGGCCTGTGGCAGCATAAGGTTAAAAAAGGGAGAAAGGGCATGGAAGAAGAGGATGAGCTGCTGCTGCCGCGCGAAAAACTGCTGCGCTATGGCGTCACCCTGTTAAAAGACGATGAACTGCTGGCGCTCTTTTTACGTACTGGCACGCCAGGAAAGACGGTATTTACGCTGGCAAAAGAGCTGATAGCACATTTCGGTTCGCTATACGGTTTACTGACCGCCGATCTGTCGCAGTTTAAGCACGTTGAGGGGATCGGCGTGGCGAAATATGCCCAGTTGAGGGGCATTGCTGAACTTGCCCGCCGTTTTTACAATGTCCGCATGGAGAAGGAAGATCCGATCCTGACGCCCGCGATGACGCGCGAATTCCTGCAAAGCCAGTTAACCGATATTGAACGCGAGATCTTTATGGTGATCTTTGTCGATAACAGAAATCGGGTGCTGAAACATAGCTGTCTCTTTGCGGGCACGTTGAGCCACGTTGAGGTGCATCCGCGAGAAATTGTGCGGGAAGCGATAAAAGTGAATGCAGCGGGCGTGATCCTCGCGCATAATCACCCCTCTGGCTGTGCAGAACCGAGCAGAGCGGACAAAGAAATCACCGAACGCATTATCAAATGCTGTCAATTCATGGACATTCGTGTGCTGGACCATCTGATAATTGGCCGCGGTGAGTACATTTCTTTCGCAGAACATGGCTGGATTTAGGCTATTTCTCGCGATCCATCGGGATCTTTGTCTGTTCGGGACTTGAGCACACCGCCGAGTCAGCGTATACTACGCCACCTTTGAGAATCTCGGGTTTGGCATTTGGGCCTGGCAATCGAGAGTTCACTTAGAACTATGCGATGACCGGGCTGTAAAGCCTGACGAGGCGCCGATACCCCATACGAAGCTCGAGCTAATTTGATTTTTGGAGAATAGACATGTCCCGAGTCTGCCAAGTTACTGGCAAGCGTCCGGTGACCGGTAACAACCGTTCCCACGCACTGAACGCGACTAAACGCCGTTTCCTGCCGAACCTGCACTCTCACCGTTTCTGGGTTGAGAGCGAGAAGCGTTTTGTCACCCTGCGCGTATCTGCTAAAGGTATGCGTGTAATCGATAAGAAAGGCATCGATACAGTTCTGTCCGAACTGCGTGCCCGTGGCGAAAAGTACTAAGTACTTAAAGAGGAAATAAATCATGGCTAAAGGTATTCGCGAGAAAATCAAGCTGGTTTCTTCTGCTGGTACAGGTCACTTCTACACCACCACGAAGAACAAACGTACTAAGCCGGAAAAACTGGAACTGAAAAAATTCGATCCAGTTGTACGCCAGCACGTACTGTACAAAGAAGCTAAAATCAAATAATTTTAGTCTCCTTGTATCGAAAAACCCCGCAACTGCGGGGTTTTTTGCATTCTGTATCTCAACGGAGGAACCATGCCTGAATTACCTGAGGTAGAAACCAGCCGTCGCGGCATTGAACCCCATCTGGTCGGCGCGACGATTCTTCACGCGGTGGTCCGCAATGGACGTCTGCGCTGGCCGGTGTCCGATGAGATCCATGCCCTGAGCGATAAACCCGTCCTTAGCGTACAGCGTCGCGCTAAGTACCTGCTGCTGGAGCTGCCCGACGGCTGGATTATTATCCACCTGGGGATGTCCGGGAGCCTGCGCATTCTTACCGAAGAACTGCCTGCGGAAAAGCACGACCACGTCGATCTGGTGATGAGCAACGGCAAAGTGCTCCGTTACACCGACCCACGGCGCTTTGGCGCGTGGCTGTGGACGAAGGAGCTGGAAGGACATAACGTGCTGGCACATCTGGGCCCGGAACCGCTTTCAGACGCGTTTAACGCGGAATACCTCAAGGCGAAGTGTGCGAAGAAGAAAAGCCCGATTAAGCCCTGGCTGATGGATAACAAGCTGGTGGTCGGCGTGGGGAATATCTACGCCAGCGAATCGCTGTTTGCGGCCGGGATCCATCCCGATCGGCTGGCCTCTTCGCTGTCTGCGCAGGAGTGTGAGCTGCTGGTCCGGGTGATTAAGGCGGTACTGCTGCGCTCTATTGAGCAGGGCGGGACAACGTTGAAGGACTTCCTGCAGAGTGACGGCAAGCCGGGCTATTTTGCCCAGGAGCTTCAGGTGTATGGCCGTAAAGGCGAACCGTGCAGAGTCTGCGGCACGCCCGTTATTGCCACGAAGCACGCCCAGCGCGCCACGTTCTACTGCCGTCAGTGCCAGAAATAGGGTTACTTTAGCTTTTCCATCAATGCCTGGTGGACGTTCGTCGGCAGGAAATGGGTAACGTCGCCGTGATGACGCGCCACCTCTTTTACCAGCGTAGAAGAGATAAACGACCACTCTTTGGAGGGCATCAGGAACACGCTCTCCAGCTCCGGCATCAGGTGGCGGTTCATGTGCGCCAGCTGCATCTCATACTCGAAGTCTGCCACCGCGCGTAAACCACGGATCAGAATGTTTGCCTGCTGAGCGCGGGCGAAGTTAGCCATCAGGTCGCTAAACCCGACCACCTCAACGTTCGGCAGGTGCGAAATGGCATCGGTGGCGAGCTTTACGCGCTCGTTGAGGTCAAACATTGGCTTTTTGCTGGGGCTGGCGGCAATGGCCAGGATCACCTTGTCGAACATGCACGCCGCTCGGGTGATGATATCAAGATGACCGTTGGTGATCGGATCGAAGGTACCCGGATAAATCGCTTTTGTGCTCATGGCTCACGTTTTCTCTGAGTAGCCGCGGCAGAGCGCCCACAGCTCGGTGTATTTGTTGAAAGTATACTGGGCATTTACTACCGCGAGTAACCAGCCCTGTTTGCCATCCAGTACACCACCACGCAGCAGCAGCGTTTTCAGGAACGCGCCCAGCGTGTGGGTGAAGATACCCGTCAGCGAGGCCTTCTTGCCGCGCTGGTGACGCTCCTGCGCCCACGCGGTGGCATAGTTGAGCTGTTTACGCTGGAAGCTCGCGAAATCCCGACAGGTCAGGTGCAATAGGTCGCCCGTCAGGGGGATCACCTGGGCGCTATCGCAGCTCAGGGATTCATGGACCAGATTGTCGTTGTACTGATACCGCTCGCGCTCGTAGAGGCGCATCACGCGGTCAGGGTACCAGCCGCTGTGGCGCATAAAACGGCCAAGGAAGTAGTTGCGGCGGGCAATGCTGTATACGGCGCCAGGCTGGGGCGAGGAAATCACCGCCTGAATGGCCTGCTGAAGTTCTGGCGTAATGCGCTCGTCAGTATCGAGCATCAGGACATAATCACCTGTGGCATACCCCTGCGCGCGCTGGCGCTGGATGCCATAGCCCTGCCAGTCAGCGTCGACAAAGACTTTTGCGCCCGCTGCCCGGGCAACGTCCACCGTGTTGTCCGTACTTCCGGAGTCAAGAATGACTATCTCGTCAGCCCAGGCAACCGACGCCAGGCAATCCGGAAGCAGGTCGGCGGCGTTTTTGGCGATCATCACGACCGACAGACGCGTTGACATTAGTGGCTCCGCTGGGGCAGATAAGGTTGCAGAAGCTGCAGCAGACGGGTCAGTGCGCCCTGGTTCTGGTGCAGCACTTCGACGGCATGACGCCCGTACCACAGGCGATAATCTTCGTCAGTCAGAAGGGTCGAGACCTCTTTGACCACCGAATCCGCATCGGTCACGGTAATTAAACCATCGGCCTGCTGTAATTTCGCGCAGATATCTTTGAAGTTAAACGTGTGCGGCCCCATCAGCACCGGAATAGCGTGGGCTGCCGGCTCCAGCGGGTTATGACCGCCGCGCTCGACCAGACTGCCACCGACAAACGCGAGGTCAGCAATGCCGTACAGCAGCATCAGTTCGCCCATCGTATCGCCAATCACCACCTGGGTGCTGCCGGAAGGGATTTCACCGCTGCTGCGAAGGGTATAGCTGAAACCACCTTTTTGCACCATGTCGCGGGCATCTTTAAAACGCTCTGGATGACGAGGCACGAGGATCAGCAGTAAATCAGGGAATTTTTCCAGCAGCTTGCGGTGAGCCTGCAGGATGATCTCTTCTTCGCCATCATGAGTACTGGTTGCAATCCAGACCTGACGGCGTGGGGCCCACTGGCGACGCAGTGTGATCGCACGGGCGGCGAGCTCAGGGGTAACGGAAATATCAAATTTCAGGCTGCCCGTTACCGCAAGCTGGTTGCGTTTCAGGCCCAGCGCGATAAAGCGCGCCGCGTCCTCTTCGTTCTGCGCGGCAATCAGCGTGATCCTGCTGAGCAGGCGGCGCATAAATTTACCCAGCTTGCCGTAACCTTTCGCCGAGCGCTCTGACAGGCGCGCGTTGGCAATCACCAGCGGAATTTTACGGGCGTGCAGGGCGGAAATCATGTTCGGCCACAGTTCGGTTTCCATCACGATCACCAGCTTCGGGCGAACGGTATTCAGGAAACGATTCATGGCACAGGGCAGATCGTAAGGCAGATAGACGTGCTGCACGTCTTTACCGAAAGCGGATAACGCGCGCTCGGAGCCGGTCGGCGTCATCGTCGTGACGGTGATTGGCAGCGACGGGTAGCGGTGACGCAGGGCGCGAACCAGCGGGATCGCCGCCAGCGTTTCACCGACAGAAACGGAATGCAGCAAAATACCGTCCGGTACGACTTTATTGCGGCAGAAGCCATAGCGTTCAGCCCAGCGTTTACGATACGCAGGCGCTTTCCGGCTACGAAGCAACAGTCTCAGCCACACCAGTGGCTGAATGATGTAGAGCAGAGCGGTATACAACAATTCCAAGCGATTATCCGTTTTTTTAGTTTCGGCGGGCAAATTCTAAGCATTTAGGCCAGGTAAAGCTATCTCTTATGCCAGATACCGTTTCAAACGGAAATAACGTCGACCCAGCCGCCAGCGCAGACGCGGACTTTTTGCACTTTTCCAGATGAGTTTCCAGATGCCTGTTTCGAAGAACTCTTGAATAATCATTGATTTCTTCTTCTCATCCTTCATGTTGTCGAAGGTGTGAATAATTCCCAGCCCCTCTTTGGCAATTTGCCAGTGGCAGGCAGGGATCCCTTTCACTTTATCCGGGTAACGCTGATTGATGGCATCGAGCAGCTGCAGGATTTTCATGTAGTGGCGCGCAGAGCGAATCAGCGTGTCGTCATTGTCCGGCATATGGGACACCGATGCGGAGTGAATGTAGTAGTCGTAATATCGCTCGCTGGTGTACTGAACCCGTTCGGCGGCGAGCAGCACTTCGGTGGTCCACGGGATATCCTGATGGCGCAGGCCGGGTTCGAAATGGAAACTGTGTTTACGGATAAAGTCGTGGCGATAGATGTTCAGCCAGGTGACGTGAAGGAACTTACGCGAATCCAGCGCCATTTTTAACCACGCCGGGCCAGCCATGACCCCTGTCGAAGCCAGTTTGTCTTCAGGGAAGATCGGGCGCGAGGGTTTTTTGTTGTTTTCCCAGACGTAGTTCCCGTTACAGGTGGCGACATCCAGGTCCTGCGTGACGGCCATCTCCAGCAGGCGCTGGTACATGCCGGGTTTAAAGACATCATCAATATCCGGGAAAGAGAGATATTGACCCGTCGCAACGGCCAGACCGGTGTTACGCGCGATGGATACACCCTGGTTTTGCTGTTCTATGACCTGCAGCTGCGGCAGTTTTTCTCGCCAGTTTTCAACAATCTCCATCGAGCGGTCAGTAGAGCCGTCATTGACAATAATGACTTCCATGCTGTCGATGCGTTGATTCACAAGGCAGGTAAAGAACTGATCCAGGAAAGCTTCACCGTTATAAACGGCAACCACCACGCTCAACAATGGGGCTGAATTTTGCATAAGAAACCTGATTATTTTTGATTGTCGACCAGAGCAATGTATTGCTGGCAAATGGCACTGATACCGAACGACGCGATGGTTGCATCGCCAACGACCGGCGGGGCGGTGTAAATATCCGCCAGCGTTTTTGCCAGTGACGCGTCATTTAACTCTGCCAGCCCGCGCGCTAAGGGTCCGGTAAGGATTTCGGCGGGGCCACCGGGGCAATTTGTACTGACCGGTGGCGTCTGGCAGATAATGGCTTCAACCAGCACATTACCAAAACCTTCGCAGTCAGAACTTAACACTAAAAGGCGTGCCCCTTTAATCCACGGATAGGGATTGGAATCGAACGGGCGGAAAACCGTTTTGTTTTCAATACCCAGCTCGGCAGCAAGCTGCTTGAGTTTTTGAATTTGCGCTTCGGATCCATTGCCCATCATGACCAGCGTTGTGTCAATTTTACTCAGGGCAAACGCACGTAAAAGGCGGTCGTGGCGTTTGTGCTCATGGAAGCGGCCAACATGAATGATGTAATCCTTTCCCTGCATCTCGAAGGGAGCATCCGCCAGACGCTGAATTTCAGGAATATCGAAAGGATTGTGGATAACCGCTTTGCGTCGAAGATTGAGCGCCAGCGTCTCGGAAAGATCTTTCAACACGGCGCCTGAGACGGCGACAACGTTTCTGTTTTCGTAGGTATGACGAATTTTAAGGTGTTTAAACCAGCGTGAAAGTCCGCTGCGATGGCGAAGATAGGAGAACGAGAACATGCCATGCACGCAGAACCAGACTTTGTCACGTTCCAGCGCGCGGCAGTGCGCCACAATGCGGTCGGTTTTGTGCAAATGAGAGAAAACCACATCAAATTTGCCGCTGCGCTCAGCCCGTTCAATCGCCTGATCCAGCAATTGGGCACGGCGTGGGATCTCCGTCAGCTTTCGCCACGGTTTTTTACATGTGTCCTGAACAACCTGATAATCGATGCCTTCCGGGATGGCGTAGTCGCACACTTTCCGCAGAGAGAATAGAGAGACCTGATGCCCCATTTCTATTAGCCCGCGGGAGAGTGTAAGAACCGTTTTTTCAGCTCCTCCACCGGGTAAACCATCAATAATCATTAGGATGCGCATTTTTAATCCAGTAATTTTTGATAAAGCGTAATAAGCTGACTTGACAGTTTTTCGGGAGTGGCGTCTTTTACACGTTCACGTGCCGCTCGTCCCATATTGTTATTTTTTTCCAGAGAAGGGATGGCTGCTACCGCTTCCTTCAATGTACTGATATCAAGTGCGTCACAATAAAACCCGTTCTGGCCTTGTCGAATAAACTCTGCACCACCGCAGCTCTCTGAAGTAATGACGGGCAAGCCGCAGGCCATCGCTTCAAGAATGACGTTAGGAAAGGGATCATACAGCGTTGGCAACAGTAAACCATCGGATAGCTGATAAAAAGGCAGAGTTTCTTTTTGCACCCCCAGGAAACGGATTTGCCCCTCGCAGCCTAACGAACGGGCGAGGTCGCGATAGCGACTTTCTGCTTTATCTTGTCCAACCACAATCAGCCAGGCTGATGTTCCCGCGATAGCGCGTATGGCGCTGGCCAATCCTTTTCGTTCAAACCCTGAGCCGACAAAACAGAACACAACGGCATCGGCTGGCAAACCAAATTGTTGGCGCAAAATCGCACGCTGTGACTCCTGGGCCGGAATGAAGCGGCTGGAATCAATAGAATTATAAATCACATGAATTTTATTTGCGTCAATATCAAAGTCTTCAACGATTTCGCGTTTGATCATCTCCGCATTACAAATTACGGCTTTTAACTCAGGCGCCTGATACATTTCCCGTTCCGCACGCATCACGTAGCGGTGATAGCGGTCATACATCAGCATTTGCGCACGCCAGGCAGGTAAAATGCGCGCGCGCTGCAGCAGCCAGCGGCGATGGACCCCATCACCCGCGCGATAGATATCACAACCCGGAATGCGCTCATGGCTTTGAACAATATCAAACTGCTGTTGCTGCCACAGCGCGCGGGCGGCCTGCGCAAATCCGCGTTCACGACTGATGCGACCCCATTTTTGAGGGTTGCAAATGTGAATATGCCAGTCGTCTTGCTTCTCTCCCTGCCACTCACGCGTGATGACGTTGAGTTCAAGGTTCTGATTGCTCAGCGCGGTGAGGGCGCGCGAAACGAAGCGTTCCGCTCCGCCATCAGGGCGATACTTTTGGCGAACAATGGCCAGGCGATGGGGTTTCATGACAGATATCTCCTTGCGGCGGAGACGACAGCATCAACGGGAATGGCGTCGAGATAGCGTTCTTTCGTTTTGGTATCAATGGCATCCGGATCGGGGAGCGGGCCGTAATCGCCGGCCCAGATCACTTCCCCTTTAACCTGCCATGGAGACCAAAACGTCAGTTTAGAAGGGCCAAACAGCGCCACGCAGGGCGTTTGCAGCGCGGCGGCCATATGCATCGGCACGGAGTCAACACCAATAAACAGCGAGGCGTGATCGATAAGCGACGCCAGTTGGCGCAGCGTCAACTGGCCCGCGAGCGAAACGACACCAGTTTTCGGTGCGGCAGCGAGAATGCGATCGATCATCGCCAGCTCTTTTTTATCGGGCCCCGCGGTGAGCACAACCGTATGACCATCCTGCTGCAGTGCAGTAATGGTTTGCGCCATTTTGTCTTCGCTCCAGCATTTAAAGAACCAGCGGGACGTCGGCTGGATCACGATATAGCGCTCGCCCACCCCCGTCTGCGTCAGTCTTTGACGGGCATAATCCCAGTCTTCTGCGGCATAGGCCATGGTGACTGCAGGCTGCGGCGCGACCGGTAATGGCGTCAAAATGGAGAGATTCTGCTCGACCGTATGCAGGGATTTGTGGCCGTCGACAGAGACCAGATCGGTATGACAAAAACGCCAGAATGCATTTTTGCGTTTGTTAAACGCGAATCCGAGGCGAACGGGGGCACTGGTGAAACGGGTGACGATAGCGCTACGCCATTGATCGGCAAGGTTAATGACCAGATGATAATGCTGATTTCTTAACGCGCACAGCAGCTGCCACTCTTTTTGAAGATGCTTCAACGTGCCCAGCTGCTTCCATTTACGATCGATTCCATAAATTGTACCGATCGCCGGATGGGCGGCGAGCATATCGCGTGTTTCTTCATACAGCAGGACATCAATCTGCGCCTGCGGCCATTTTTGACGTAAAGAATCAATGACGGGAGTGGTCAGCAACATGTCGCCATGATGGCGGAGTTTGATAAGTAAAATGCGCAAATCAGGCGTGTCAGGTAAGTTATTCATCATCATCTTATCGGCGTTGTACTGATGGCAATTCTAATAGACCTGATAGCGACTTGCACTCTTTCTCCATAATCTCAGGAATTTCCCTGGAAGGGTTTACTCATGCTTTGGAGAGTGCGTAACATAGCGCTAACTTTCCTGTCTTGCGGACTCATTATGAACAAACCAGCGTTTATCATCACAATTGATACTGAGGGCGATAATCTCTGGCAAAATCACCGCGTCATTAAAACGGAAAACGCGCGCTATCTGGCGCGGTTCCAGACGCTTTGTGAGCGTTTCGGTTTTAAGCCCGTGTGGCTGACCAATTACGAAATGGCGATCGAACCCGTTTTCATTGAATTCGCCAGGGACGCGATCGCCCGCGGTCAGGGCGAGGTGGGAATGCACCTTCACGCATGGAATAGCCCACCGGAACACGATCTCACGGGAGACGACTGGCGCTGGCAGCCTTATTTGATTGAATTTTCGGATGAGGTGATGCGTGAGAAAGTGCTGTTCATGACCCGCCTGCTGGAAGAGACATTCCAGACCAAAATGTTAAGCCACCGTGCCGGACGTTGGGCATTTGACAGTCGCTACGCAAAATTGCTCGTTGAACTGGGTTACCAGGTTGATTGCTCCGTGACGCCGCGGGTGAACTGGCGCAATGCGAAAGGTGCGCCGCAGGGTAATGGCGGAACGAATTACCAGCATTTCCCCGACCACGCCTATTTTATGGATTTAGATAATATTTCCCGGGCGGGCAATAGCCCATTACTCGAAGTGCCAATGAGCATTCAGTATAAACACCCGGCCTGGTTGAACACGATCAAACAGGGTTACGACAGGCTTCGCGGTAAATACCGCTCACCCTCCGTCAACTGGCTAAGACCGTCCGGTGGGAATGCGGCGCAGATGATTCAGGTCGCACAGCAGTGCCTGTCTCAGGGAAGTGAGTACGTGGAGTTTATGCTTCATTCGTCGGAATTTATGCCTGGCGGAAGCCCTACGTTTAAAGATGAGGCGGCGATCGAAGGGCTGTATCAGGATTTAGAAACGCTCTTTAGCTGGTTATCCGATAAGACGGTGGGGATGACGCTGGCGGAGTTTTATCAATACAAGAAAAAATAATGCCCGCGACGCGGGCATTATCACTTATTGACGTTGTCTGGTTTGCGAGAAAGGTGTACTCAGCGCAAACACGGTGACAAAGAAGATTAAGGCTTCTGAGCTCAACAGTATGACGTCCGTCAGGCCATAAAGTAACAAAAGAAGCATGGTCGTCAGCAGCAGGCCATTTCTGTTTTTAAGTGCATAAGCGATCATCGATATATAGAAAAAGAATAATATCGCTAGCCCTGGGATCCCCTGCAGAGAATATTTTTCGATAAACTCATTGTGCAGATGTATCCTGAGAAATCCGAGTGCGGAACCCAGGTGGGGATGTCCCTCTTTAACATAATGCTGTGTCCAAACCTCGCGTTCTTCAATTGACTGTCCTAATGGGTGCGAAAGTCCGTTCTGAATACCGACTATCCACATGGAAAAACGCGCTCCGAGTGACGTGGCGTCGTACCCTTTTTGGTATCTTTCCAGTTCCATCTGCGTTTGATCTATCTTTGGCGAGATCAGCGGTTTGTAACTAACAATAATAATACCGGCCACTATACATAAGAAAATTAGCATCGATTTAAGATGAATTCTTCTGAAGTGGTAAAGTGTGAGTACAATCGCCAGAAGCAAATATAGCCCCATTGCGGCGCGTGTTCCTGTAAAAAGGATCACAAACCAGGAAATTAAGATGGTGAGACCCGCTACTACGTACAGTTTTCTGTTTTTTTGAAGATAAAGACTGTATACCAGAGCCAATGACAATACAGAGTAAACATAAGCTGATACGGTAGGACGATTTATGGCCATCTCAACACGATCCACACCCTGCGTCGCCTGCCACAAGCCATAACCTGTGGCAAGGACAAATCCGGCACTTACCACAAACAGGAAATATTTCTGGAAAGAGGTTTTATCGACGTAACTTTTAAACCGGTCAAGGTAGAAAACGAGAATGCTCGCTAAAATCAGTTTCTTACTGGCACCAAGATAATCGCTGTAAGCGTTTAAACCTTCGCTATGATATTCATACACCATATACCAGATAAGGTTGAGCAACCCTATCAGCAAAATGGGTAATGCGATAGAAAAGGGACGCAGTGTGATTTTTTTATATTCGCAAGCTAAACCGATAATACTGGCATAAATTGCAATATAGAAAAACTCTCGTTGCTTACCTGAACTCAGCAGCGCGAGCGCAAGCGAAATAAGGCTCAAAATCAGCGTAAGCTGATAAAGCCGCAGTTTTACTTTTTCCATAATGCTTCAATGACCCTTTTTTTGTAGCTGAAACGTACATCTCTGGAGAAGAAGAAAGCGAAAGAATAAAGTGCGTTTACCCGCTGTTTCACCAGTGTTAGTTGCAGGTCGGTCAGATGCTGCCGGTGATTACTGTAGATATCAAACCAGTGACAATTAACAAGTTGCTTAAAAGAATGCGGGAATGTTTTTTCCATTTGCAATGTGCAATCAACCAACGTCGCGATTTTACTGGCATCGAGTCTGCTCGACAAACTGTCGCTACGTTTGATGTAATAATAGTGTCCATGACGCTGATAGACTATTTTACTCGATTGCATCAGCATGCCGGGAAATACGGCGAAATCTTCATAGCAGACCATCGAAGGAATCGGGTTGCTTGCGTACAATTTCCGATGAATGAATTGCCCGATGAGATGTGCCTGAAAATCTTTGTGCTGCAGGAACCGTTTTATTGCCTCATGTTGTGACAAAGCAACAGGAGCGAACCCCTGCCAGTCGGCGGTGATTTTTTTGGTGTCACGAATTTCCAGCAGGCGCGTCAGGAGCATATCAGGGCGCTCTGTTTTGAGGTATGCCACGGCGTCCCGAAGGCTACCCGGTTTCAACAGGTCATCACTGTCCAGCATGGTGATGTATTCACCTGACGCCAGAGAGACTGCGCTGTTTCGAACGTGACCTACGTTACGGTACTCAACGTATCGGGATTGCGCATTCGGAAGCTTTGGTAACCACGTCTCAATAATATCCTGAGAGGCATCAGTGGAACTGTCATTAAAGATAATGACTTCTACATCATCACCTGCATTCTCAATCGCGTTTTGCAGACTTTCCAGCGTGGCGCGAAGGGTGTTTTCGGCGTTGTGTGCGGCAATAATGATGCTGAGAAAAGCCATAGTAATCAGTTTCCCTGAGCATCAAATGCAGAATTTGCTGTTGGCAGCCCGCAAATGAAATGTTTGAGTTCGTCCAGCGATTCGTCTGTTACCGCGAAGAGTTCTTCCCGGCTCTGTGAGAAATAATATCGTGTTTCAAAAACATACGAGCAAATATTGGCATCGTTGCCAATCAGCAACACGTTGCCAAGCGGACGCTGCTCGTAGTGGCAGCACGGCCCGAACAGTAAGATGACCGGCACGCCCACCGCATCGGCGATGTAGACATTCCCCGAGTCAGATGCGATATAGCAATCCATCTTAGAAATGGCCCACGGAAGCTCTTCCAGCGAGAGCTTGCCAATCAGATTAATAAAGTTGGGCAGTTCACCGTAGGCGCGGGTGATATCGTCCATCCACGATTGTTCATTTGGGGCACCAAACACGTAAAACTCGCAGGGCAGATCGGCGAGGTGATCTGCAATCCGTTTCCAGATGCCTGGTGGAACGGTTTTCGCTTTGTTCCCTGCGGCGATACTGATGCCAATGCGGATAACGCCCGGTTTATCAAGGATTGCCGGATAGGTTGCGGGTTTAAACAGTGGCTTTGTGGCGTGCTTGGGAGAGTCTTGCCAGCTCAGAGCGCGATCGGCCAGTTTCAGATAGTTCGTGACCGACAGCGTCTTTCTACCGTGTTCAACAGTACCGTCTGCCGTTGCATAGAAAATCCCGTGATACCATCTGCGCGTGTAAATACTTAAAAACTGTTTGTTTTTAGCATTACACACGGAGGCGAAAAAAAGGTTCACGCTGTTAGGTTGCAGGAGATAGACATTGTCATAGCGGTTCATGATCCGGCAGGCAAAGACCAGCTTTCGCCACAGGTTACGCTTATGCTGCTCGATAAAAAAAATCTCGTCGATCGTCTCATCATGCTTCGCCAATGCACCCACGCTACGACTGACGAGCACGTCGCTTTTTTGCAGGTATGCCAGGAGGGGCGTGGCATTAACAAAATCGCCGATTTTTGCCGTCTGAATGACCAGGTTTTTACCCGTCTCTTTGCGGAACAGCTTCCGGATGAGTTTCACCGGAAAGAGTAAAATCAGCAGAAATACGTAACTCATGCGTTAGATATCCCTGTTGGAAAGCCAACGGTTGCCTTGTAAAAATGAAAAAATAGCATCTGCGCTGATATCCTTCGTTTGCTGGGTCGGGCTGACCATCTGATGCTGGTTTTTACCGTAACCCCCGATCAATCCAGGATCGGTCGGACCAAAAATTGTAATATTCGGACGATCCAGCGCCGCGGTTAAATGGCTTAAGCCAGTATCAACGGAAACAACAGCATTCGCCCCCGCCAGCTGCGCTGCAACCTGCGCCAGCGTGAGTTTCGGCAATACCTCGACGTGCGAAAAGCCTGCTGCCAGACGCTCTGCGCGCTGCCGCTCATGTTCGGCGCCCCACGGGAGTTTAATATGGATACCGGTGGGTTGCATTAGTTCAATCAGGCTTCGCCAGTGCGATTCCGGCCAGTGTTTATCGTCGCGCGTTGTGGCATGCAGGAAGACAAGATAAGGCTGAGCACAGGGATCTGTATTGCGCAAAAAGTGCTGCGCAATGGCGTAGTCGCCCTGGGTTTCCGGTTTTGCGTAGCCCAGGCTCTTTGCAAACAGCTCTCGGGTACGTTCGACGGCGTGCTGCTGCTTTGCGATGTGGTGGCGGCGGTTATAGAACAGGCTCGCCAGCGGTTCGCGGGCGGTGTGCCAGTCCATGCCGTGCTTTACGCCGTGTGCCAGACGCGTGACCAGCGCGGCGCTTTTCACCAGCCCCTGGGCGTCGATAATCGCGTCGTAACGCTGCGCCTGCACCGCCTCGCGGAAGGCTTTGCGTTCGGCTTTAATCGGCGCGGAGAACCACGCTTTGCGCCAGCGGCGAATCGCCACCGGGATCGCGCGGTCAACCGCTTCATGCCAGGTGGGGATCTGCGCGAAGCCTTCCTCCACCACCCAGTCAAAACGAATGCCGGGAACGGCCCGCATCGCGTCCGTCAGCGACGGCAGCGTATGCAGAACATCGCCCATCGAAGAAGTTTTAACGATCAGTACCCGCATTCGTTATCCTTCTTCGCTCAACAGCAGTTCGTTAAGCTCTTCGAGAACGCGCTCTGGCGTAATGTCGATCAGGCTCTGATGGTAGCCTTCCGCGGCATCGCCTTTGCGCACTTTGTGGTAGCCGGTGATCAGGCGGATGACGCGCGCTTTATGAGAAAGCGGGGGCGTGAAGTCCGGGCTACTTGGGCCATACAGCGCCACCAGCGGGCGGTTGAGCGCGGCAGCGACGTGCATCAGGCCAGAGTCGTTGCTGACCACGGCCTTACAGGCGGCAATCAGAATAACCGCCTGCTCAAGCTGCGTTTCGCCTGCCAGGTTGCGGCACCAGGCCTGCTGTTCATTACTGAGCGTCGCGAGAATTTCGTTGCCAGCCTCGTGGTCTTTTGCCGAACCGAACAGGACAATCTGGTAGCCTTCGTCAATCAGCTGTTTCGCCAGCTCCGCATAGTGATAGTGCGGCCAGCGTTTTGCCGGGCCGAACTCGGCGCCGGGGCAGAAGCCAATCATCGGGCGTTCAGACGAAAGACCAAACGCGCTGCAGGTCTGGGATTTCTCCCCGTCGTTAACCTGAAGCTGTGGCCAGAGCAGCGGCTGCGGCAGATCTTTCGCACTGCGCATCACGCCTTTGTCGTAGGCCAGCGCCACATAGCGCTCCACCATCAGCGGCCAGGCCTCTTTATCCAGCACCCGCGCATCGTTCAGCAGGCCGTAGCGCATTTCACCGCGCCAGCCGGTACGGTGCGGGATGCCCGCAAAGAAAGGCACGAGAGCGGATTTAAAAGAGTTTGGCAGGACATAGGCGCGATCGTAGCGCTTCTCGCGCAGGCTATGACCGAGCTTGCGGCGTTCGCCGATTTCCAGCGCCCCGTGGCCGAGCGGCATCGGGATGGCTTCATTCACTTCCGGCATACGCGACAACAGCGGACGGCACCATGCGGGTGCCATCACGTCGATTATCGCCTGGGGATAACGCGCCTTGAGCGTGCGATAGAGACTTTGCGACATCATCATGTCGCCCACCCATGACGGGCCGATCACCAGAATCTTCATACTTACGCGTCGCGGTTCAGCCAGGCCATATATTCCGTTACGCCTTCGGCAACGGTCTTGAACGGCTTGTCGTAGCCTGCGGCGCGCAGGTTGGTCAGGTCCGCCTGAGTGAACGCCTGATAACGGCCTTTCAGTTTTTCCGGGAACGGAATGTACTCAAGGCTGCCTTTCTTGTGGTACGCCAGCGCTGCGTCAGCCACCGCCTGGAAGGATTCCGCGCGGCCGGTACCCAGGTTGAAGATGCCGGATACGCCGTTTTCCCAGAACCACAGGTTCACTGCGGCAACGTCGCCTACGTAAACGAAGTCGCGCTTAAAGCCGTCGCTGCCTTCGAACAGTTTCGGGCTTTCGCCGTTATTCAGCTGGGTGTTCAGGTGGAACGCCACGCTTGCCATGCTGCCTTTGTGGCCTTCACGCGGTCCGTAGACGTTGAAGTAGCGGAAGCCGACAATCTGCGAATTCGCTTCCGGCAGAACCTGACGCACGTATTCGTCGAACAGGAACTTGGAGTAACCGTAGACGTTCAGCGGCTGCTCGTACTCGCGTGATTCGATGAAGTCCGAGGTGCGGCCGCCGTAGGTTGCCGCGGAGGAGGCGTACAGGAACGGGATTTCACGCTCCAGGCAGTAGTGCAGGATCTCTTTAGAGTACTGATAGTTGTTGTCCATCATGTACTTGCCGTCCCACTCGGTGGTGGAAGAACACGCACCTTCGTGGAAGATGGCTTCGATCTCGCCGAACTCTTCGCCTGCCATAATCTGGATAAGGAAGTCTTCTTTATCCATGTAGTCAGCGATGTTCAAATCCACCAGGTTGACGAACTTTGTGCCGTCTTTCAGGTTGTCAACCACCAGGATGTCGGTGATGCCTTTGTCATTGAGAGCCTTAACAATATTGCTGCCGATAAAGCCCGCGCCGCCGGTAACGATGATCATAACTGTAACCTTTGAAGTGTGAAGCCCGGGGACAATCCCGGACGCTAATGTCTCTATCATATCATTAGTATGGCTGCCCTTCAGCCATTCACCTTCACAGCGCAGGGGTACGCGTGATTTATGCTGCAAAAACGACAAGAGATGACGTGTCATCTCGTCATGAACTATAGGTTTGGGTAATATGTCCCGAAATTTGCCGAGTCTGGAGAATTGCAATGCGTGGTGATTTTTACAAACAGTTAAACAGCGACCTCGACACCGCACGTGCGGAAGGGTTGTTCAAGGAAGAGCGTATTATCACGTCTGCCCAGCAGGCGGACATCACCGTTGCCGACGGCAGCCATGTGATCAACTTTTGTGCGAACAACTACTTGGGTCTTGCGAATCACCCTGAGCTGATTGCCGCTGCAAAAAACGGCATGGACACCCACGGTTTCGGCATGGCCTCCGTACGCTTTATCTGCGGTACGCAGGACAGCCACAAGCAGCTTGAGCAAAAGCTGGCGAGCTTCCTCGGAATGGAAGACGCGATTCTGTACTCCTCCTGCTTCGACGCTAACGGCGGTCTGTTTGAGACCCTGCTCGGCGCAGAAGATGCGATTATCTCCGACGCCCTGAACCACGCCTCCATCATCGACGGCGTTCGCCTGTGCAAAGCGAAGCGTTTCCGCTACGCCAACAACGACATGGTTGAGCTGGAAGCGCGCCTGAAAGAGGCTCGTGAAGCGGGCGCTCGCCACGTGCTGATCGCTACCGACGGCGTGTTCTCCATGGACGGCGTGATCGCCAATCTGAAGGGCGTGTGCGACCTGGCGGATAAATACGACGCGCTGGTGATGGTCGATGACTCTCACGCGGTCGGCTTTGTCGGCGAAAACGGCCGTGGCTCGCACGAGTACTGCGACGTGATGGGCCGCGTGGACATCATCACCGGTACGCTGGGCAAAGCGCTCGGCGGCGCGTCCGGCGGCTATACCGCCGCGCGTAAAGAGGTGGTTGAGTGGCTGCGCCAGCGCTCTCGTCCGTATCTGTTCTCCAACTCCCTGGCGCCGGCCATTGTTTCTGCCTCCATCAAAGTGCTGGAGATGGTGGAGTCCGGCGCTGAGCTGCGCGACCGCCTGTGGTCCAACGCCCGTCTGTTCCGTGAAAAAATGAGCGCCGCAGGCTTCACCCTGGCCGGTGCTGACCACGCGATCATTCCGGTAATGCTGGGCGATGCGGTCGTGGCGCAGCAATTTGCCCGCGAACTGCAGAAAGAAGGGATTTACGTCACCGGGTTCTTCTTCCCGGTGGTGCCAAAAGGTCAGGCGCGTATCCGCACCCAGATGTCTGCGGCGCATTCGCCTGAACAAATTGAACGTGCGGTGGAAGCCTTTACCCGCATCGGCAAACAGCTGGGCGTAATTGCCTGAGGACGTGTGATGAAAGCGTTATCCAAACTGAAAGCGGAAGAAGGGATTTGGATGACCGACGTGCCGGAGCCGGAAGTCGGTCATAACGATCTGCTGATCAAAATTCGTAAAACGGCTATCTGCGGTACTGACGTTCACATCTACAACTGGGACCAGTGGTCGCAGAAAACCATTCCGGTACCGATGGTTGTCGGTCACGAATATGTCGGCGAAGTGGTGGGTATCGGCCAGGAAGTAAAAGGCTTCCAAATTGGCGATCGCGTCTCCGGTGAAGGTCATATCACCTGCGGTCACTGCCGTAACTGCCGCGGCGGACGTACGCACCTGTGCCGTAATACCATTGGCGTGGGCGTAAACCGTCCGGGCTGCTTCGCGGAATACCTGGTGATCCCGGCGTTTAACGCGTTCAAAATCCCGGACAATATCTCTGACGATCTGGCCTCCATCTTCGACCCGTTCGGCAACGCGGTACACACGGCGCTCTCCTTCGACCTGGTCGGTGAAGACGTGCTGGTCTCCGGCGCGGGCCCAATCGGCATTATGGCGGCAGCCGTAGCGAAGCACGTGGGTGCGCGCAACGTTGTGATCACCGACGTGAACGAATACCGTCTGTCGCTGGCGCGCAAAATGGGCGTCACCCGCGCGGTAGATGTCTCGAAAGAGAGCCTGACCGACGTGATGGAAGAGCTGGGCATGACCGAAGGCTTTGACGTGGGTCTGGAGATGTCCGGCGCGCCACCGGCGTTCCGCACCATGCTCGACACCATGAACCACGGTGGCCGTATCGCGATGCTGGGTATTCCGCCGTCAGACATGTCTATCGACTGGAACAAAGTCATCTTCAAAGGGCTGTTCATCAAGGGCATCTATGGCCGCGAGATGTTCGAGACCTGGTATAAGATGGCGGCACTGATCCAGTCCGGTCTGGATCTGTCCCCGATTATTACTCACCGTTTCTCCATCGATGAGTTCCAGCAGGGCTTCGACGCGATGCGTTCCGGCCAGTCAGGGAAAGTGATCCTGAGCTGGGATAAGTAATCAAAAAGGGGCCTGAGGCCCCTTTTTTCATTGATTCTTTTTCTCTTCGTCCGTCAGGTAACGCACCTTGCGGGTGTAGTCCTGACCTTTGAACAGCAGTTTGTTATCCGGCGACTCAAGATACTTCTGCCATTCGGAGAGAGGGAAACCGCCGTGCGCGCCAATCACCTCTTTCGGCACAACGGCTTCCTGACCGCCGATCTTCTTGGAGACCGGCCAGTTCATCCAGTCGCCCAGGTTAACCGTTTTTAAATCCAGCATGTCCAGCAGCGCGGCGAGCGGCAGCTGATCGGTCGGCGGCTGCGTGTCGTCCATCAGCTCCCAGGTATCCTGGAACAGCGTCAGCCACAGCGGGCAGATGCGGCGCCAGGTCTTTTTAGTTGCCGCAAGAAACGCGCCGTTAACGTGATCGACCAGATACGGGCGCACCGTATCTTTGTAATACGCCGGCACTTTCTCCGCTGGCGCACCGTTCAGTTTGGCAATCATTTTGCCCTGACGGAAGCTGGAGTAAATGTGCATATCGGCCATGTTGATCTCTGGCATTTTCAGCAGGTTGAGATCGGAATCGATCATCAATACGCCTTCACCGCGCGCCTGCAGCGGGGCGTTAAGCTTCACCAGACGGCTGAGGTAGATCTGCTTATAGCGGTAACCTTCCTCACGAACGGGAAGATTCAGCGTCACTACGCGGGTTTTCGGCGGCAGTACCCCGAAGGCGGATTCAGGCTGATCGCTGACGATGACGATTTCGCTCACCCCGGTGGCATAGCGTTCCGCGAAGGTGGCAGAGAGTAATGCTTCTTCGACGAAATCTGCGCCGGTACATGGAATCACAATGGAATCCACCGCAGCAGCTGCGCCCGTCACGGGCAGAGAGCTGTAAGGAATATTGTGTCGCCCGGTGATATGACGATAGCGAGCATTAAGAAATTTAAACATAGTTATCTCGTTTGGTTAGTGCGCGCCAAGCACGGCTTCGACACCGCTGACATAGTTTTCGATGGCATAGGTATGACAGACGTTCTGGTATGCGGCCGCCGCCAGCCGAGCCCGCAGATCCGCATCTGCCCAGATATTGTCCAGATGCTGTGCAAGCTGTGAAACATCGCTCCAGGGGAAGAGCAGCCCTGTCGAATCATGGTCAATCAATTCCGCCGTGCCGGTCACCTGAGAGCCAATCACGGGGATATTGAGAAGCATCGCTTCCAGCACCACGCGCGGCAGCCCTTCGCTTTTTGAGGCGAGAATAAAGGCGTCAAACGTAGCGAGGTAATCAAAGGGGGTATTCTGAAAACCGGTGAAGATGACGCGGGATTCAATTCCCAGCGCTCGGGCCTGTTCCGTTAAAGCGCGGCGTTCGCCACCTTCGCCGACCAGCACCATTTTCCATTTCGCCTGCGGATGCTTCTGGCTGAACTGCGCCAGCGCCTCCAGCGTGTGGTGATTGGCTTTACGGGGGATTAACGACCCGATACTGCCGAACACAAACGTGTCGTCATCGATGTTCAGGCGCTGGCGCATCGCGCGTCGGTCAGGTAAAGGCTGATGGATGTCGATGGCATTATTGACCGTCGTACACAGTTCAGGCCGGACGCCGTGCTGAAGCAACACGCGTTCAACGCCGTGCGAGACGGCGATGATTTTTGTGGCATGGGCATTAACCAGCTTCACCAGCGGTGGGGTCAAAACAGGCTCAATGCGGCAGTGCTGAATCAACCGTGCCTGCAGCTTTGCCGCCGCGAGATAGCCTTCCTCATTTGAACCCGGTTGGTTATTCATATAGAGCGTATCGAAACCGCCCTGCGTGAAAAGGGTTTCGATTTTGCTGACGTTAGGCCTGATGCGCCACATGATATCCACATGACGCGTCAATGCCTTGCGGGCGCTGCGTGAGAAAAACAGCAGGCTACGTCCCGCTTCCTTCAGCAATTTGGCCCAGACCGGCTGCGGACGTTGAGGGATCACGATGAGCGGGATGCCGATGCCGTTGAGCACCTGGCCAATCGTCTCACCTTCAGCACGACTATAATCACTGTAAAAACAACAGGTAATATCGAATTTATCGCGATTGATTCGCTTCAGGAGCTCAAGCATACTGTTGGTGCCTCCCCCCCATTCTTTACCCGTGTCCAGGAGGAGAATTTTACTTTTGTGCGGCATGTCTGAATCCGTGTGCTACCCTTCATCTGACTGCATTATAAAGAATCTGCTGAAATAAAATAGATTTTTCTATTTTATTGCGCTTCGCGACTGGACAAAACTTTAAGCGTGCTTATTTGAAAAGTGTGATTCTGGACTTTAATCATCTCTACTCAATTCTATAGTATTAATAATATTAATTTAGGCTGCTATTGAGAGTGGGAAAATGTTTAAAATAACGGTCTGCTTATTAACGTTTAATTCTGAAAGATTATTGCACGATGTTATCCCGCCTCTTTTAAAAATAGCGGATGAAGTTGTCGTGGTCGATTCCGGCAGTATGGACAAAACACGATATATTTGTGAGAGCTTTGGCCTGCGACCCGTCTATAAAAAATTTGGCTGGCATGGCGAGCAGATGAACCATGCCATATCCTTAGCCAGCCATGACTGGGTTCTGTGCATCGACAGCGACGAAATTCTTGACCAGGAAACGGTTAATGCCGTTTTAACGTTAAAAGCAGGCGATGAGCCAGACCCCGGTATGGCATGGCGAATATGCCGCCACTGGTTTGTTCTGGGTGAAGAGGTCCGGACGATTTATCCTGTTTCATCTCCTGATTATCCCGTGCGTCTTTTTAACCGAAAACAGTCCCGCTTTAATAACCGGCCGGTAGACGATCAGGTCGAAGGTTTTCTCCGTTGTGCGCGTATTCCGGGTTATGTAAAGCATGATACGTTTCCTACGCTGCATGAGCTTTTTAATAAATTAAATTGTTATACAACCCGCCTGGTCCAACATCAAAAAATACGGCCCTCTATCGGGCGCGGCGTGATCAGCGCTATCGGGGCTTTTTTCAAATGGTATCTGTTTAGCGGCGCCTGGCGTAAGGGCAAAGTGGGGGTGGCGACGGGACTGTACGCCACAGCCTATAGCTTTTTGAAGTATTTCAAATCCTGGTATCAATATCAGGAAAAAAAAGAGCCCGTTGCTAACGAGCAGACGGACTCTCAGATTGCGAAATAAGCGTCAGGCTTTCTTGCCCCATCCCTGCCACTGCTGCTGGACGTATTTCACCAGCGTGCTGTTGCTGATGCTGTCTCCGATGACGGAGAAGAAGCGGGTCGCATAGACCGGTTCAAGCGGTTGCTTCGGTGCACAGCGCTTCACGCCGCGGAACGGATTACGCGGCGCTGTCGGGACGGGCTGCGCAGAATTTGGTGTTGAGGTATCCACCTGCGGCTCGTTCAGCAGATCGCTCGGGCGCACCAGCGTGATATCGGCAGGCAAGGTCGGCAGCATTTGCTGCAGGACGCGAACGGTAGACGGGTGCGGGTGACCGATGGCAATGGCCGAGCCGTTGCGGCGGGCGAGCTGTACCGCGCGATTAAACTGCATACGGATATCGGCGTCGTTCTGGGTATCATCCAGGAACACCTTACGCTTAATCACCTTTACGCCCGTTCCCTGAGCGGCACGCATCGCCTGGCTGTTGCCGATGGTCATGCTGTCGAGGAAGTAGAGGTTGTAGCGTTCCAGCGCCTGCATCACTTTGAGCATCCCGTACAGGCTTGATGTCATCGCGCTGCCCATATGGTTGTTCAGCCCTACGGCATACGGCACTTTGTTGTAGGCGTCGCGGATAATGCGCTCGATCTCTTCGCTGCTCATATCCGGGCGCAGGGTATCTTTTTCCAGCGGCTGCTTGCTGAGCGGTGCCATGGGCAGGTGAATCAGCACCTGATGACCGCTGCTGTGGGCTTTGGTCGCCATCTCACGCGCGTGGGGGGCATTCGGAAGGACGGCGACCGAGATGGCCGACGGCATCGCCAGCACCTGATTTTCATAGTGCGGACGATAACCGAAGTCATCAATCACGATAGCGAGTTTGCCTGCATATACCGGTGCAGCCAGCGCCAGCGCGCTGACGACGGAGAAAAGCATTCGACGAAATTGAAGCAAAACTTATCTTCCCAACCACGGCTGTGGATTGACCGCCTGACCCTGGCGACGAATTTCGAAATAGAGTGACGGGCGGCCCTGACCGCCACTGCTGCCCACAAGGGCGATGGGTTGACCTGCGCGCACCTGAGTGCCGACGCTGACCAGCGCGCTCTGGTTGTAGCCGTAAAGGCTCATGTCGCCTTTACCGTGCTCGACCACTACCACAAGCCCGTAACCCTGCAGCCAGTCGGCCAGAATTACGCGGCCATCGGCGATGGCTTTCACTTCGCTACCTTCAGACGCACCGATAACGATCCCTTTCCAACGTAGCTCACCCTGCAGCTGTTCGCCATAGCGATGCAGAATTGAACCGCGAACGGGCCAGAAAGCCTGACCGCGAGGAGAGCCCAAACCGCCGGTACGCGACATCAGGGAACGTTCGCTCTCGCTTGGCTTGTAGGTGGTCCCTTTGCGGGACGCTTCCTGCTGCTTGTCGCGAACGGCCTGCGCCTCGCGCGCCTCTTTTTCGGCGCGCGCTTTCGCCGCCGCTTCCGCACGGGCGATGCTGTTACGCAGTTTTGATTCGTTGGCGCGCATTTCGCTCAGCTGGCTCTGACCTTCCTGAATGGAGGATTCAAGGCCGGAAAGGGTTTTCTTACGCTCGTTGCGAGCCTGCTCAAGCTTCGCCTGCTGGGCCTGCTGATCGTAGAGCAGCGTCTGCTGCTGGCTCTGCTTCTCTTCCAGCTCGGCTTTTTGCGTGGAGACCTCTTCGCGCGTCTGCTTCAGCTGCGCGATAGTCTCCTGACGCGCCTGGTTGAGATAACCGAAGTAGGCCTGCAGGCGCTGGCCGCGCTGGCTCTCTTCACCGCTGAGGATCAGCTGGAGTCCGGTATGTTCGCCCTGGCGGAATGCGGCATCAAGCTGTGCGGCAAGATTGCGCTCCTGCGCATCACGCTGACGTTCCAGTTTGGCAATCGACGCGTTCATCTCGTCGATCTGTTTATTCAACTGGGCGAGGGTGTTTTGCGTTTCTCGGAGTTTGCGCGTGGCGGCGGAGATCGCCTCTTCCTGCTGCTTAAGCTGGGCGAGCAGGGCGGAGCGCTGCTGCTGCTGCTGGCGTACCGCACGCTCTTTGGCGGCGATATCGGCCTGAATGGATTTCAGCTGGTCGCGGTCATCCGCGTGGGCGGATGCGGCGCACAGCAATACGCCAGCGCTGAGTGCGCTGGCGTAAAACAGAGGTCTGACTGATAACCTAAGCGGCTTCACGACCCATGTGATTGAAAAAATCGCCTTTCCCCTCATGGGGAGCGATTATTCCACGATGAACAGCGGCTTACCAGTCATCTCTTCAGGGATCGGCATACCCATCAGCGTCAACATGGTTGGCGCGATGTCAGAAAGCTTGCCGCCTTCCACTGCTTTCAGTGATTTATCACCCACATAAATCAGCGGAACAGGCAGGTTGGTATGAGCCGTGTGCGCCTGGCCGGTCGCCGGGTCGCGCATCTGTTCAGCGTTACCGTGGTCAGCGGTGATCAGCAGCTGGCCGCCAACGGATTCAACCGCTTTTGCTACCTGCTCAACGCAGTTGTCCAGCGCTTCAACCGCTTTCACTGCCGCTTCCATCACCCCGGTATGCCCCACCATGTCGCCGTTCGGGTAGTTACAGATAATGGTGTCGTACTTACCGCTCTCGATGGCCGCAACCAGTTTTTCCGTCAGTTCGGCAGAGCTCATTTCTGGCTGCAGATCGTAGGTGGCCACTTTCGGGGAGTTGATCAGAATGCGGTCTTCGCCTTTGAACGGCTCTTCAACGCCGCCGTTAAAGAAGAAGGTCACGTGTGCATATTTTTCAGTTTCGGAAATACGCAGCTGCGTTTTGTCGTTCTTCGCCATCCACTCGCCGAAGGTGTTTGCCAGCGATGCTGGTGGATACGCGCAAGGCGCTTTGATGTCTGCCGCGTATTCAGTCAACTGGATGAAATCGAGGTTTACCACTTTCTTGCGGGCAAAACCGTCGAAGTCGCTGTTGACGAATGCGCGGGTGATTTCGCGCGCGCGGTCGGCGCGGAAGTTCATGAAGATCAGCGCGTCGCCATCTTCCATGGCGGCATCAGCCTGACCTTCAGCACGGATCACTGACGCTTTCACGAATTCGTCGTTTTCATCACGTGCATAAGCCGCTTCCAGGGCTTCAACGGCGGTCGCGAACTGGAACTCACCTTTGGCCAGGGTCATCAGGTCATAGGCCTGTTCAACGCGATCCCAGCGGTTGTCGCGGTCCATGGCGTAGTAACGACCAATGATGGACGCTACGCGGCCTTTGCCCAGCGCGGCGAATTTCTCTTCGAAGGCTTGCAGAGAGCCTTTTGCGCTGCGTGGTGGCGTATCGCGACCGTCCAGGAAGGCGTGCAGATAGATTTTTTCCGCACCGCGCTCGGCGGCCATTTCAACCATCGCCATGATGTGATCTTCGTGGCTGTGAACGCCGCCAGCAGAGAGCAGGCCCATGATGTGTACGGCCTTGCCAGCGGCAACGGCTTTATCGACCGCGCCAGACAGCGTTGGGTTAGAGAAGAAGGTGCGTTCTTTGATTTCAACGTCCAGACGCGTCAGATCCTGATACACAATACGCCCGGCGCCCAGGTTTACGTGACCGACTTCGGAGTTGCCCATCTGGCGGTCCGGCAGGCCTACTTCCAGGCCAGACGCGTCAATCAGCGTATGCGGACGTTTTGCCCACAGCGCATCCATGACCGGGGTTTTGGCGTTGAAAATAGCGTTATCCTGGCTGTCTTCACGGTAGCCATAGCCATCCAGAATCACCAGTACCATAGGTTTTTTAGAAACCGACATTGCGACAACCTCATGCTCAAGAGTCAAAATTTGCGTAATTTTACTACAGCTGAATCGATCAAATAGCCGCAGAAGATCAAAGAAAGCGCAGGGGCAAGGTGCTGACCAGACCATTTTGAGGCATTTTTTTAGGTGGCATGCCGCAGAAAATGGATTAGGTTATGGTCGCTGGCTGTATTTGCCAGAACGCACAGGTATACTCCTGTCCTGGTTTTTTTTATCACTTAGTCGGGAGTAGTTACCCTCCATGCAAGAAATTATGCAATTCGTTAGCCGCCATCCGGTTCTGAGCATCGCGTGGATTGGCCTGCTGGCTGCTGTGCTGTTCACCACATTTAAGAGCCTGACGTCTAAAATTAAGGTTATCACCCGTGGTGAAGCGACGCGTCTGATCAACAAAGAAGATGCCGTCGTGGTCGATCTGCGTCAGCGTGACGATTTCCGTAAAGGTCACATTGCGGGCGCAATCAACCTGTTGCCAGCTGAAATCAAAGCGAACAACGTCGGTGAGCTTGAGAAACACAAAGCCCAGCCGATTATCGTTGTCGATGCGACCGGTATGCAGGCACAGGAATCTGCCAGCGCGCTTCATAAAGCAGGCTTCGAAAACGTAACGGTACTGAAAGAAGGTATTTCCGGCTGGAGCGGGGAAAATCTTCCTTTGGTTCGCGGTAAATAAGGAGTTCAGTCATGGCCAATATTGAGATCTATACCAAAGCGACGTGCCCGTTCTGTCATCGTGCGAAAGCGCTGCTGAACAGCAAAGGCGTCACGTTCCAGGAACTGCCGATTGACGGTGACGCGATTAAACGCGAAGAGATGATCAAACGTAGTGGTCGTACGACGGTTCCGCAGATTTTTATTGATGCGCAGCACATTGGCGGCTGTGATGACTTGTATGCGCTCGACGCCCGTGGTGGACTCGATCCGCTGCTGAGCTAAGAGACTTTAGGACAATTAAAAAGGGTATTTCCATGTCAGAACAAAACAACACCGAAATGACTTTCCAGATCCAGCGTATCTACACCAAGGATGTCTCTTTCGAAGCGCCAAATGCGCCACATGTTTTCCAGAAAGATTGGCAGCCAGAGGTTAAACTTGATCTGGATACCGCATCTACCCAACTGGCAGATGACGTGTATGAAGTCGTGCTGCGTGTGACCGTTACCGCGTCTCTGGGCGAAGAAACTGCATTCCTGTGTGAAGTACAGCAGGGCGGCATCTTCTCTATCGGCGGTATCGAAGGCAACCAGATGGCGCATTGCCTGGGTGCGTACTGCCCGAACATTCTGTTCCCGTATGCGCGTGAATGCATCACCAGCCTGGTTTCCCGCGGTACATTCCCGCAACTGAACCTTGCGCCAGTTAACTTTGATGCGCTGTTCATGAACTATCTGCAGCAGCAAGCTGGCGAAGGTGCTGAACAACATCAGGATGCCTGATGAGCACTGTTAATGCGTCAATGACTGTGATCGGTGCCGGCTCATACGGCACCGCTCTTGCCATCACGCTGGCAAGAAATGGTCACGAAGTGGTTCTCTGGGGCCACGACCCAAAACATATCGCCACGCTGCAGCGCGACCGTTGCAACGTTGCGTTTCTCCCGGACGTTCCGTTCCCTGACTCCCTGCACCTTGAAAGCGACCTTGCCACTGCGCTGGCGGCCAGCCGCAACATTCTGATTGTGGTCCCGAGCCATGTATTTGGCGACGTGCTCCGTCAGATTAAGCCGCTGATGCGCCCGGATGCGCGCATTGTCTGGGCGACAAAAGGACTGGAAGCCGAAACCGGACGCCTGCTGCAGGACGTTGCCCGTGAAGCGCTGGGGGATGAGATCCCGCTGGCGGTCATCTCCGGCCCGACCTTTGCCAAAGAGCTGGCCGCTGGCCTGCCGACAGCGATTTCGCTGGCCTCCACCGATCAGACCTTCTCCGACGATCTTCAACAGCTGCTGCACTGCGGCAAGAGCTTCCGCGTCTACAGCAACCCCGATTTTATCGGCGTGCAGCTGGGCGGTGCGGTGAAGAACGTGATTGCGATTGGTGCCGGGATGTCAGACGGCATTGGTTTTGGTGCCAATGCGCGTACGGCGCTGATCACCCGAGGGCTGACCGAAATGTCCCGCCTGGGCGAAGCGCTGGGCGCCGATCCGGCCACCTTTATGGGGATGGCTGGCCTGGGCGACCTGGTGCTGACCTGTACCGACAACCAGTCTCGTAACCGCCGCTTTGGCATGATGCTCGGACAGGGCAGCGATGTAAAAGGCGCGCAGGAGAAGATTGGTCAGGTGGTTGAAGGCTACCGCAATACCAAAGAAGTCCGCGAGTTGGCGCACCGTTTCGGTGTCGAAATGCCAATAACCGAGGAAATTTATCAGGTATTGTATTGCGGAAAAAATGCGCGCGAGGCAGCATTGACCTTATTAGGTCGTGCGCGCAAGGACGAGCGCAGCAGTAACTAGTCGGAACCGTTGTCACCTGAATGACCCAGCCAGCGAAGAACTGGCTGGTCATTAACTATCGTCTGGAGTAAGCAATGCCGTGTGAAGAACTGGATATCGTCTGGAACAATATTAAAGCCGAAGCCCGGGCGCTGGCCGACTGCGAGCCTATGCTGGCCAGTTTCTACCACGCGACGCTACTCAAGCACGAAAATCTCGGCAGCGCGCTGAGCTATATGCTCGCCAACAAGCTGGCTTCCTCGATCATGCCAGCTATCGCCATTCGTGAAGTGGTGGAAGAGGCTTACGCCGCTGACCCGGAAATGATCGCCTCTGCCGCCTGCGATATCCAGGCCGTGCGCACGCGTGACCCGGCGGTCGATAAATATTCTACGCCGCTGCTGTACCTGAAAGGCTTCCACGCCCTGCAGGCTTACCGCATCGGCCACTGGTTGTGGAATGAAGGCCGCCGCGCGCTGGCGATCTTCCTGCAAAACCAGGTTTCCGTGACGTTCCAGGTCGATATTCACCCGGCGGCAAAAATTGGTCGTGGGATCATGCTCGACCACGCCACCGGGATTGTCGTCGGGGAAACGGCGGTGATTGAAGATGACGTCTCGATCCTGCAGTCGGTTACCCTTGGCGGTACCGGTAAAACCAGCGGCGACCGCCATCCGAAAATTCGTGAAGGGGTGATGATTGGCGCGGGTGCCAAAATCCTCGGCAATATCGAAGTCGGGCGCGGCGCGAAGATCGGCGCAGGCTCCGTGGTGCTCCAGCCCGTGCCACCGCATACTACTGCCGCTGGCGTACCGGCGCGCATCGTCGGTAAACCAGACAGCGATAAGCCGTCCATGGACATGGATCAGCACTTCAACGGCATTCACCATACCTTCGAGTATGGTGACGGCATTTAGCTTCTGAGAATGGCGCCCGGGTAACCCAGCTGGCGCCAGGCTTCATACACCACCACCGACACCGCGTTCGACAGGTTCATGCTGCGGCTGTCCGGCATCATCGGAATACGGATTTTCTGCTCGGCGGGCAGGGCATCCAGGATCGTGGCCGGCAGGCCGCGGGTTTCCGGGCCAAACATCAGATAGTCACCTGCCTGATAGCTCACGGCGCTATGCGCTGGCGTGCCTTTGGTGGTCAGGGCGAACATGCGCTGCGGCTTCTCTGCTTCCAGAAACGCGGCGTAATCGTGATGGCGAACGACGGCGGTAAATTCATGATAATCCAGCCCTGCGCGACGCAGACGTTTGTCGTCCCACGTAAAGCCCATAGGCTCAATGATGTGCAGACGAAAACCGGTGTTCGCACACAGGCGGATGATATTGCCGGTATTCGGCGGAATTTCTGGTTCGAATAAAACGATGTTAAGCATGCTGCCCCCTTAATTGCGGGGGCAGAATAGCAGAAAAGAGAGGAACTACGCGACGCCGGGTTCCTGCGAGCGGCTGTACAGCATTTTGTAGACGGTTGCCGCAGCGGCCACCAGAGCGGGCACGCTGAGGATCATTAAAATACTGTCTGCCTGCCACTGCATAGAAAGAAGCTGGGCGCTGGTCATGGTTCCCGCCACGCCGCCAAAGCGGCCGATCCCCTGCATCCAGGCGATGCCCGTCGCGCGGCACTCGGTAGGGTAAAAGGTGGCGGCAAGGGTTTGCATGCCCGACTGCGCGCCGTTCATCGCGATCCCCATCAGGAAAATCAACCCGCCAAACAGGGCGATATGGTTATGCTCAATGCCAAGCAAAAGAATAAGGCCCATTGTCAGCACGAAACCACACGCGACCACCCTGTGCGCTTCCCAGCGGTCCATCATCCAGCCCGCGAGCAGAATGCCTGCGGTGCCGCCGAAGGTGAACAGCGAGGTGAGCCAGGCGGATTCCGCCAGCGCATAGCCCATCCCCTGCATTAGCGTTGGCATCCAGCTCAGCAGGACATAGTAAATGACCAGGCCCATAAAATAGGTCACCCACAGCATCAGGGTGCCTGGCAGCCAGGGCATGGAAAACAGCTGCGACACGCTCCCTTTTTTAGACGCGACTTTCTCCTCCGCGAGGAAAAAGCCCGTGACGCTATCCAGCGTGCTGCGGGCAAACCGGCTGGCGATGCGGCGGACCTGCATGACGTCCTTCCCGCGCTGCACCAGAAACTTCACGGACTCCGGTAAAAACAGCGCCAGCAGCAGCGTTAAAATCAGCGGAGCAATCGCCCCGGTCAGCAGCACGCTTCGCCAGCCGTGGTGGGGGATAAGCCAGGAAGAGATCGCGCCGCCGCCCGCCGCGCCCAGAGGGAAGCCGCAGTACATGGTATTAATCGCCATGGCGCGACAGCGCTGGGGGGCAAACTCGGAGATCAGCGTGATGGCGTTAGGCATTGCGGCACCGAGCCCCAGGCCCGTCAGAAAGCGCCACAGCGTCAGGGTATTCAGACTTTGCGCCCAGGCCGTTCCCAGGCTCGCAAGGCCAAAGAACAGGCACGAAAAGACCAGCACCCGCTTGCGCCCCATCCGGTCAGACACCGGACCGGCAATCAGCGCGCCCAGCGACAGCCCCAGCAGCGCTGCGCTCAGCACCGGCCCCAGATCCTGTTTGTGTATCCCCCATTCTGCCGACAGCGTAGGCGCGATGTAACCCATCGCTGCCGTATCAAAACCATCGATCGCCAGAACCAGAAAGCCCAGCACAATGAGCAGCCAGTGAAACCCTGAAAAACGGCTCTCATCGATCACCTGCTGAATATCCACCTTACCTGAATACGCCATACGCTCCACTCCGATCTGATGTTGTTTTTGTGTTCTTGTATTTGCTTGTCTATACAATTGCGGACAGCGGGTGAATGTCAAATTTTCTTATCTAATATGTTATCTGGATGTTATTTTTGGCATAAAAAAGCGCCCGAGGGGGAAATCGGGCGCATGAGAAAGGGGGGTTAACCGGAGAAGGTCAGGCCGCGTTTCCCTGAGCAAGGGGAGCCAGCGCCGCCGGTAATTTGCTTAACTCCTGCACCAGGGAATCCTTACTGATTTCGCTAATCGTTCTTGCACCGGTCAGCGTCATCGCCACCTTCATCTCTTTTTCGATCAGGTTAAGCAGATTCGCCACGCCCGCCTGGCCCGCCGTCGCCAGCGCATACAGATACGCACGCCCCAGCAGTACGCTGTCGGCGCCCAGCGCAATCATTCGCACCACGTCCAGCCCGTTGCGGATGCCGCTGTCGGCCAGGATGGCAATATCGCCTTTCACCGCATCGGCGATGGCCGGCAGGGCGCGGGCGGAGGAGAGCACCCCGTCGAGCTGGCGTCCGCCGTGGTTAGAGACCACAATCCCGTCTGCGCCAAAGCGTACCGCGTCGCGGGCATCTTCCGGATCGAGGATCCCTTTGATCACCATCGGGCCGTCCCAGAACTCGCGGATCCACTCCAGGTCTTTCCACGAGATCGACGGATCGAAGTTGTTCGCCAGCCAGCCGATGTAATCCTCCAGCCCGGTCGGTTTACCGAGGTAAGCCGAGATATTCCCGAGGTCGTGAGGCCGACCGTTCAGGCCGACATCCCACGCCCACTGCGGGTGGGTCACGGCCTGCCAGTAACGACGGAGCGCAGCGTTCGGGCCGCTCATGCCGGAGTGCGCATCGCGGTAGCGCGCGCCGGGGGTCGGCATATCGACGGTAAAGACCAGCGTGGAGCAGCCCGCCGCTTTCGCGCGCTCGAGCGCGTTACGCATAAAGCCGCGATCCCGCAGGACGTACAGCTGGAACCACATCGGGCGCTTGATGGTCGGGGCGACCTCTTCAATCGGGCAGACGGACACGGTGGAAAGGGTAAACGGAATGCCTTTGGCATCCGCCGCGGCGGCGGCCTGCACTTCGCCACGGCGGGCATACATCCCGCATAAACCTACAGGTGCGAGCGCCACCGGCATGGAGAGCGTTTCGTTGAACAGCTTTGTCTCAAGGCTCAGGTCAGACATATTCTTCAGCACGCGCTGGCGCAGAGCCACCTCCGACAGATCTTCCACGTTGCGGCGCAGGGTGTATTCGGCATACGCCCCGCCGTCGATATAGTGGAACAGGAACGGGGGCAAAATGCGCTGCGCCGCGGCGCGATAGTCACTGGCTGCTGAAATAATCATGCTTTGTTCTCCCTGGAAATATCACTGTCGCCAGGCAGACGGGTAATACGCGCCTGTCGGGCCTGGTCTTCATCGAATCGTTTAATGGTGGTGTGCACGAAGCCGAGATGCGCCATCATCGCTTTGCGCGCGGCCTCGGCATCACCGGCCAGAATGGCCTTGAGCACCGCCTCGTGCTGTTCGGTCAGCTGGGCAAACACCGGCGGAACCAGATACATGCGCTGGCGGCTCTGTTTAACGGAGGACTGCAGCAGGTCGAAGAACCCGCGCATGGTCTGGAGCAGCACCACGTTGTGCGACGCCTCGGCAATCGCCAGGTGAAAACGTACGTCCGCCTGGGAGGCGATATCCGGGTCGCTGCTTTGCGTGGCCTCAAAGCAGGCGATGAGTTTCTCTTTGTCGGCGTCGGTTGCCCGCATGGCCGCGTGCCAGGCGGTACTGGTTTCGATGGCGTGACGCGCTTCAAGGATGTCGAAGCTGTAGTCCGGGTCGTTCTCCATCAGCGTCTTCAGCGGCTGAACGATGTTTTGCTCGGACCAGTCGTCATGCTGCCAGCGCACAAAGGTGCCGCCGCCGCGACGGCTCAGCAGCACCCCTTCGCTGACCAGCGTCGCCAGCGCCTCGCGCAGTGAATTGCGCGACACGCCAAGCTGTGCGGCGAGCTGGCGTTCGGCGGGCAGCTTCATGCCCGCTTCCAGCTGTTGTTCTTCAATCAGCGCCCGCACGCGAGAGGCAATCTCGTCGGACAGGCGTCTGGGCATCACTATCATGGGATCATCCAGGTTAAGACATAGGCCTGCAGGGTGGTGATCACCCCCACCATGCAGGTGAATATCAGGCTGTGTTTCACGGTAAAGCGGAACAGATCCGACTCTTTACCGACCAGGCCCACCGCCGCACAGGCAATGGCGATGGATTGTGGAGAGATCATTTTCCCGGTCACGCCGCCGGTGGTATTCGCGGCCACCAGCAGGACGTCCGACACGCCAATCTGCTGGGCTGCCGTTGCCTGCAGCGCGGCAAACAGGGCGTTAGACGAGGTATCGGAACCGGTCAGGAACACCCCCAGCCAGCCGAGGAACGGCGAGAAGAAGGTGAAGGCGTGGCTGGTATGGGCCAGAGCCAGTGCCAGCGTTGATGACAGGCCGGAGTAGTTCGAGATAAACGCGAACGCCAGCACCATGCCAATGGAGTAAATCGGCAGCATCAGCTCTTTAATGGTCGCCGCAAAGGTCTGCACCGCGGCCGCAGGCTTCATGCGCAGCCACACCACGGAAAGGATAGCGGCAAACAGGATGGCGGTACCGGTAGCGGAGAACCAGTCGAATTTATAGACCGCGGCATACGGCGTGGCAGCGTGTACCACCGGCGGCATGCGGGCGACCATCTTGTCGAGGAACGGTACGGAAATATTAATCACCATGTCGTACAGCGCCCCGCCCGGCGCGAACAGGGCTTTAAACGGCGGGATGCTCCACAGGGTGACCGTTGCGGTCAGGAACAGGAACGGCGACCAGGCGCGGATCACCTGTCCTGCCGTATAGCCCGTGCGGGCCAGGGTTTGATCAACCTGCGAGGCGCCCATGTCCGCAAAGCGGAAGATGCGTACCGGCTGCCAGCGCTTCAGGAACAGCGTCAGGCAGACCAGCGACACCAGCGAAGAGATGATGTCCGGCAGCTCCGGGCCGAGGAAGTTGGAGCTGAGGTATTGAGCGATAGCGAACGAACCGCCCGCCACCATCACCGCAGGCCAGGTCTCCTTCACGCCGCGCCAGCCGTCCATAATCGCCATGATCCAGAACAGGACGATAATGGTCAGGAAGGGCAGCTGGCGGCCGACCATCTGGCCGATTTCGAAGCTGTCCAGCCCGGTAACCTGTCCGGCCACCAGAATCGGAATACCCATCGCGCCAAACGCCACCGGTGCGGTGTTCACAATCAGGCACAGGCCCGCGGCATAGAGCGGGTTAAAGCCCAGACCCACCAGCAGCGCGGCGGTGATCGCCACCGGTGCGCCAAAGCCTGCCGCACCTTCCAGAAACGCCCCGAAGGAGAAGCCGACAATCAGCATCTGCAGGCGCTGGTCCGGCGTGATGGAGAGAATCGACGAGCGGATAATGTCGAACTGCCCGGTTTTCACCGAGATTTTATAGACAAAGACCGCCGCGATGATGATCCACGCAATCGGCCACAGGCCGTAGAAGAAACCGTAGACGACGGAGGCCAGCGCGCGATCGACCGGCATTTTGTAGAAGAACAGCGCCACCATCAGGGCGATAGCAACGGTATAGGTCGCGGCGAGGTAGCCCTTCAGCTTGAGCTTAATCAGCGCAAAGAAGAAGAACAGGATCGGAAGCGATGCGATCAGGCTCGACAGCCAGATATTTCCGGCCGGGTCGTAGTTTTGTTGCCAGAGGCTCATGCAGGTCTCCTGGGGACCAGACAGCCTGCGCTGCGGGTGAGTCTCCGCTCAACTCTGCGTCACAGGTTGTGTAAAAGTGGTCCTGCCAATGTTGTGTTGTAGGGTTAATGACAATGAATGGTTAACCAAATGTTATGAGCTAGCAATGGTTTTGTGAGCGGAAATAATGGAATTGTGAACCGGGGGAGGATTGATTGCGCTATTGGTTGGACCAATTCACGCGAAGGGGAAAAGAGTAGGCCGGGTAAGCGCAGCGCCACCCGGCATGAAATCAGAATGTCGTCTTACAAAAGCCCGTCATCTCTTTCAGGCCCATTTCGCGGCCAAGCTCGGTCATCGGGTGTACCACTACCAGACCACGGACGCTTTTCTTCAGCTTGCCCATGTCGGCCTGCTCTTTTTTGGTGATCGCACGGCGGTGAGGCATGTTCATCAGCTTCTGCGCTTCTTTGCTCAGCTTCTGGCCTTTCACTTCGCGCAGGCGCTCGATTTCTGTTTCCAGCGTGGCGGCTTCTTTTTCCAGCTCGGCGTACTTCTCGGCGGAATCGACCAGTGACAGGCCAGCCATCTGGTGGCGGATCAGATCCAGGCGGTCGCTCAGGCGTTTAATTTCGTTCTTTTCGACTTCTTTCATGACAAATAACTCTGAAAACGGGGAATTTACAGGGAAGGATACACCAATGTGAGCAGGCTTACTTCTGAAACGCTTTTTTTAAGCTGATTCGGGAAATCAGCTCAGTCAGGGAGAGAACCATCGTGGAACGGACAACCTGTTGATAACGCAGCTTTTGCATCGCGTAAAGCTCAGGGTCGCTGTTATCAAAATGGGGAGCAGGGGGCAGCGCGGTGACGCAGTGCAGCTCGCCGAAGGGCCCCAGGATCTCATCATCGGTAAAGGTGTACTCATTACCGTCATGATTGAGTTCTTCGCGCAGCGCCATTAACAGCTCCGCATCTTCATACTCTTGCCGGTTCAGCACGCCAAGACCATAAATCAGCTTCAGACGCACGGATAAATCGCCCAGCGGTCCGTCTCCGTCCAGTAACGGTTCTACAGCATATTTTACCGCGTAGTCGTCTTTGCGAAACACCTGAAGCACCAGGATATTCACCGCCTCGGTTAACAGCTCGACGGCGGCAATCAGGAAACTTCGTACGGTTTTGCCAGCATTCAGACGCTCAAGCACACGATTTTCAAAGGCCTGGGTTTGTTCCATTATTGCCTGCATATCTGACAATCTATTATCTGGGCGCAGGTTAACCTGCGCCTCACTGTGCATCATTTGGTTGCGTTGTATGCGTTAACCGCCTCCACAACCACGTCGCTGTTGGCGTCCAGACCGGAAATCTGCGCCAGCGCAGCCTGTGCGCCTTTGGTATCAATCAGCTGAGCCAGTTCCTGCGCCTGCGGGTCCTGCTCGCTGCGGTAGTGCATTGCAGCGGCAATCCCTTTCACCAGGTTGGCGTTCGGCAGGCCGTATTCCAGCGTGCCCAGCAGCGGCTTAATCAGGCGATCGCCCGCGCTCAGTTTGCGCAGAGGCTGACGGCCCACGCGCTCAACATCATCTTTCAGATACGGGTTTTCAAAGCGACCGAGGATTTTCTGGATGTATGCTGCGTGTTTATCAGCATCAAAACCGTAGCGTTTGATCAGCACCGCGCCGCTCTCTTCCATTGCCCCTTTTACCACCGCGCGGATCTTCTCATCGAGGATCGCGTCACGAATGGTCTGATGACCGGCCAATTTTCCGAGGTACGCGGTTATAGCATGCCCGGTGTTCAGCGTGAAGAGTTTGCGTTCGACAAATGCCATCAGGTTATCGGTTAATTCCATTCCCGGAATGGTCGGCAGGGCGCCTTTAAACTGAGTTTTATCCACGATCCACTCGCTGAAGGTTTCCACGGTCACTTCCAGCGGGTCGTTGGTGGCGGATTCTGACGGCGGAACGATGCGGTCCACGGCGGAATCCACAAACCCGACGTGCGCTTCAACCCAGGCTTTGTCTTCGTCCGCAACAGCGTTGAGCACGTGGCCTTTCAGCTGCGTGGTGCCGCGCACCATGTTTTCGCAGGCGATGATGTTCAGCGGGGTGTCGATGCCCTGCGCTTTACGTTTTGCCAGGCCTTTCGCGACCGCAGGAGCGATGCGCTCAAGGACAACCGGGCCTACCGCTGTGGTCACCAGATCGACGCTGGCGATCAGGTCGATGACGTCTTCACCGATGCTGCTAACCGCGTTGACGCCGGATACCGTCTCAACCTGCTCGTTTTCACCGACCACGTGGACCTGATAGCTATGACGCGCATTCAGGGCATCCAGGACAACCTGATTCACATCGGCGAATGTCAGCGTAATGCCCGCGTCTGCCAGCAGTTTACCGATAAAACCACGACCGATATTACCTGCGCCAAAATGTAATGCTTTCATAGTGTTAACCTTCATCAATGTTTTTACCCGAGAGGGCTGGGGTGAGGAACGTTTCCCCTCACCCTAGCCCTCTCCCCGGGGGGAGAGGGAAGAGTCGCTGCTATTTGTTGAGCAGTGCAAGCACTTCTTCAACGCTGGTGGTGTTGGCCAGACGCTCGATAACCGTTTCGTCATCCAGCGCGTTGGTCAGGCTGGTAATCACCTGAATGTGCTCGTTGTTGCGAGCGGCGATACCAATCACCAGACGGGCGATGTCGTCTTCTTCTTCACCGAAGCGCACGCCGTCAGGATACTGACAGAATACGACGCCGGTTTTCAGCACGCGGTCTTTCGCTTCAACCGTACCGTGCGGCACCGCGATGGATTCGCCCAGGTAGGTTGGCGTCAGTTTTTCGCGTTCCAGCATTGCGTCGACATATTCAGGCTGAACGTAACCGCCTTTCACCAGCTGCTCACCGGCAAAGCGAATCGCCTCTTCTTTGGTTGCCGCTGTACGCCCGAGGAAGATGTTTTCCGCACCCAGTTTGAACAGGTGGGCGTTGCTCTCGTCAAAGCTGTCCTGCAGGCTGGAGCGCACTTTCACTTCGTTGTCTTCGTGACGCTGCGCCGCAACCAGACGTTCGGTCAGGCTGGTGTACAGGCCGCTGTCGAGGAAGTTGGTCAGCGAAATGTGCTGTGCCTGCGGTACCTGACGCATGGCGCGTTCGGTCAGATCGCGGTGCGTGATGACCAGGTCAACATCCGGCGGCAGGCTGTTGATGGCGCTGTTGGTCACGGAGATGTTGGTCAGGCCCGCATCCTGCACTTTCTTACGCAGCACGCCTGCACCCATTGCGCTGGAACCCATACCGGCATCACAGGCAACGATGATTTTACGCACGTGGCTCAGGTCGTTAGAGACATCGCCCGCGGTCAGTGGAGTTGCGCCTTTGGATTCGGCTTTCATGTCGTGCATACGACGGGTCGCCGCTTCAATATCGTCGTCTTCTTTCACTTTGCTGGTTTTCAGCAGGATAGAAGAGACCACGAAGGAGACGGCCATGGCCGCACAGATGGCCGCGATGTTCGCGAAGTACGCCCCTTTTGGCGTCATCGCCAGTACCGCCAGGATAGAACCCGGAGAGGCCGGAGACACCAGACCGCCGCCCAGCACGCTCAGGGTGAACACGCCGGTCATACCGCCAAGGATAACGGCCAGGATCAGACGTGGGTTCATCAGCACGTACGGGAAGTAAATTTCGTGAATACCGCCCAGGAAGTGAATGATTGCCGCACCGCCAGCAGACTGCTTCGCGCTGCCGCGACCAAAGAACATGTACGCCAGCAGTACGCCCATACCCGGACCTGGGTTAGCTTCAATCAGGAAGAAGATGGACTTGCCGAGATCGTGAGACTGCTGAATACCCAGCGGCGAGAAGATGCCGTGGTTGATGGCGTTGTTCAGGAACAGGATTTTCGCCGGTTCTACGAAGATAGACGCCAGCGGCAGCATGTCGTGCGCAACCATGAAGTTAACGCCTGCCGCCAGAATTTTGGACAGCACTTCAACCGCAGGGCCAATGCCGAGGAACGCCAGAATCGCGAGGATCATCCCGATGATGCCCGCAGAGAAGTTGTTCACCAGCATTTCGAAGCCGGATTTGATCTTACCATCAACCCATACGTCGAATTTCTTAATCGCCCAGCCGCCCAGAGGACCGGCAATCATCGCACCGAGGAACATCGGCATATCCGCGCCGACGATAACACCCATGGTCGTGATAGCACCCACTACGCCACCACGGTCACCGCCCACCAGACGACCACCGGTGAAACCGATGAGCAGCGGCAGGAGATAGGTAATCATTGGGCCAACAAGTTTCGCCAGCGTTTCGTTAGGCAACCACCCTGTCGGAATGAACAATGCAGTGATGATACCCCACGCGATAAACGCGCCGATATTTGGCATCACCATGTTGCTGAGGAAACGACCAAAGCTTTGAACTTTGATCTTGAAATCGGATGACATAAAACACCCCTTCTTCTGTTTGCGCTTAGGCTTGCGGCCCGAGGTTTATTGTTAATGAGGCGGCAGAGGTAGCCGGACCCTGTTCTGATGCTGTGAAATCTGGCACTGAATCGTTCAACTGTCCAGACAGCGGAAATTTGTGTGACGCGCATCACGTAAATATAGGGGGTATGGATATCAATGAGGTGATCTGAATCACAAAATAGATGTGCAAAAAAAATACGATGGCGAGAAATAAAGCAAAAACCACCCTTTTCTGTGATGGTGTTCACGTTTTGGTTTTGTGTGTTTGTTTCTGGATTGTGACTGATTTCACAAAATATTTTTATGCAGATTTCTCCGGCTGCGATCGGCGGCAAACTCTGCCTGGCGATTCGGCGTCAGGATGACTTAGCACGACACGTTAAGCTAAAAAACCACTTTTGATGTGTGGTATGGCGAAAAGTTAAAACGTGGATTACGCTCATATTGTAAGGTTAAGTATATTATTATTCAGGATATATTTTGACACGCTTATAAACTTGCATGGAGATATTATAAAAACCGATACTCCCCGGCTCTGAAATAACAAGCATACCTTTTGTATTTTAAAATAAATTAATTAGGTTGCGTACTGTTTTATTAATTTAATGAGTTGACGTTGTTTAAGTGAGGAGAATATGTTTCTCAACTATTTTGCGCTGGGCGTATTGATTTTTGTATTTCTGGTTCTCTTTTATGGAATCATCGCCATCCATGACATTCCTTATAATATGGCCAAAAAGCGTAACCATCCCCATGCCGATGCGATTCATACGGCAGGCTGGATTAGCCTGTTTACGCTCCATGCCATCTGGCCGTTCCTGTGGATTTGGGCCACGCTGTACCGTGAAGATCGCGGCTGGGGTATGCAGAACCATATCACAAAGCCTGATGAGGTCCCGGGCATGGATGCGCTCGCCAAACGCGTGGCAGAACTCGAACAAAAGCTGGCCGCGGTAAAGCCTGCTGCTGATAAGAACACGCTGGAGCGCTAATCATGGATCTGTTAATTATTTTGACCTATGTGGCATTCGCCTGGGTGATTTTTAAAATATTCCGTATTCCGGTAAACCAGTGGACGCTCGCTACCGCGACATTAGGCGGGGTGTTTATTGTTGCCGGACTTATTCTGTTAATGAACTATAACCATCCGTACACCTTTACGGCGCAAAAGGCGGTTATTTCTATTCCGATTACGCCGCAGGTTACCGGGGTGGTCAGTGAAGTGACCGATAAAAATAACCAGCTTATTAAAAAAGGCGAAGTGTTATTTAAACTGGATCCGGGCCGCTACCAGGCGCGCGTTGACAGACTCCAGGCTGACCTGGTGACCGCGACGCACAATATCGACAATCTGAAAGCGCAGCTGGTGGAGGCCGTCGCCAATACGACGCGCGTCTCTGCAGAGCGCGACCGCCTGTATAAAGATTATCAGCGCTACCTGAAAGGCAGCCAGGCGAAGGTGAATCCGTTCTCTGAAAGCGATATCGACAACGCGCGGCAGAACTATCTCGCGCAGGATGCGCTGGTAAAAGGCTCCGTTGCTGAACAGACCCAGATTCAAAGCCAGTTGGACAGCATGGTTAACGGCGAGCAGTCGCAGATTGCCTCCTTACGCGCTCAGCTTGCCGAAGCCAAATACAACCTGGATCAGACCGTGGTGCGTGCGCCAAGCAATGGCTACATCACCCAGGTACTGATCCGTCCGGGGACGTACGCCGCCGCGCTGCCGTTGCGTCCGGTGATGGTCTTTATTCCTGAACAGAAGCGTCAGATCGTGGCCCAGTTCCGTCAGAACTCGCTGCTGCGTCTGAAGCCGGGCGATGAAGCGGAAGTGGTGTTTAACGCGCTGCCGGGCCAGGTGTTCTCCGGGAAGCTCACCGCGATTCTGCCGGTGGTGCCGGGAGGCTCCTATCAGGCGCAGGGCGCGCTACAGTCGCTGACGGTGGTGCCGGGAACGGACGGCGTGTTGGGCACTATCGAACTGGATCCGAATGCAGAAGTCGATGCGCTGCCGGACGGTATCTATGCCCAGGTGGCGGTCTACTCGGACCATTTCGCCCACGTCTCGGTGATGCGTAAAGTATTGCTGCGCATGACCAGCTGGATGCACTACCTCTACCTCGATCACTAATCCTTCCAGGGCAGGAATGCGACACGCATACCTGCCCTTTTTTCATCGCTTGATCCATACTGACTTTTTTCCGGCATCAAGGATCAGGCAATGAAACTCATCGGTAGCTACACCAGTCCCTTCGTGCGAAAGATCTCGATTCTCCTGCTGGAGAAAGGGATTGAATTTGAATTCATCAATGAACAGCCCTACAACGCTGAAAACGGCGTCGCGCAGTACAACCCGCTGGGGAAAGTCCCGGCGCTGGTGACGGACGAGGGCGAATACTGGTTCGATTCCCCGATTATTGCGGAGTATATCGAGCTGCTGGGCGTTGCCCCGGCCATGCTTCCGGCTGACCCAAAAGCGGCGCTGGCAGTGAAGCAAATCGAAGCCCTGGCCGATGGCATTATGGATGCGGCGTTAACCTCCGTGCGTGAACAGGCAAGGCCCGCCGCCCAGCAGTCGGAAACGGAACTGTTACGCCAGCGGGAAAAAATCAGCCGCAGCCTGGACAGGTGCGAGCAGCTTATCCAGGAGGGAAAGATTCAAACCGACAGCCTGAACCTGGCAACTATTGCCATCGCCTGCGCCATCGGCTATCTCAACTTCCGCCGCGTTTCCCCCGGCTGGTGCGTTGACCGTCCGCTGCTGGTGAAACTGGCCGACACCCTTTTTAGCCGCGAGAGCTTTGCCCGGACAGAACCGCCAAAGGCTTGACGCGGGTTATAACACTTCGGCGTCGGAGGCGGTACAATCCCTCCACATGTTAACTCCCTCTCCCGTCGGGAGGGGGGAAGATATTTACTCGCCAGGCGCTTTCATGACTACTCATCATTCGCTGTACAGCCAGATCCCCGCTACCGATCGCCTCCTTCGCGAGCCCCGCATTCATGCTGTTGTTGAGCGCTTCGGCCATATCGCGACGGTGGAGATGCTACGCCTGCTTCAGGACGAAGCCCGATGCGCTATTCAATCAGAAAACGCTTTGCCCGACTGGTGCGCGGCGTGGGAGCAGGAAGTTGAGCACCGGCTGGATGAGAAAGCGCAAAGCGCGTTACGCCCGGTGATTAACCTGAGTGGTACCGTGCTGCATACCAACCTGGGCCGCGCGCAGCAGGCGGAAGAGGCGGTTGCTGCGGTCGCGCAGGCCATGCGAGCGCCCGTGACGCTGGAGTACGATCTGGACGGCGCCGGGCGCGGGCATCGTGACCGGGCGCTGGCGGACCTGCTGTGCCAGCTGACCGGCGCGGAAGATGCCTGCATTGTGAATAACAACGCCGCAGCGGTGCTGCTGATGCTGGCGGCCACCGCCAGCGGCAAAGAGGTGGTGGTGTCCCGCGGCGAGCTGGTGGAGATTGGCGGGGCGTTTCGCATTCCGGACGTGATGCGCCAGGCGGGCTGCACGCTGCATGAAGTGGGCACTACCAACCGTACCCATGCGAAAGATTATCGCGCGGCGGTGAATGAAAATACTGCTCTGCTGATGAAGGTCCACACCAGCAATTACCATATTGAAGGCTTCACCAAAACGGTTGAAGAGGCGGAGCTGGCGGCGATGGGCCGCGAACTGAATATACCGGTGATTGCCGATCTCGGCAGCGGCTCGCTGGTGGATCTGAGCCTTTACGGGCTGCCGAAGGAGCCGATGCCGCAAGAGATGATTGCCGCGGGCGTCAGCCTGGTCAGCTTTTCCGGCGACAAGCTGCTGGGCGGGCCGCAGGCCGGGATTATCGTCGGCAAGCGCGAGCTGATTGCGAAGCTGCAGCAGCATCCGCTCAAGCGCGCCCTGCGAGCCGATAAAATGACGCTTGCCGCGCTGGAGGCAACGCTGCGGCTCTATCTCCATCCGGAGAAACTGGCCGACCGCCTGCCCACGCTGCGTTTGTTAAGCCGCGATGCCGCCTCGATTCGCGCCCAGGCCGAACTGCTGCTGCCGCGCATTGCCCCGCACTACCCCGAATTTGACGTTCGCATTGAACCCTGCCAGTCGCAGATTGGCAGCGGTTCGCTGCCGGTGGACAGGCTGCCGAGTGAAGCGCTGACGTTCACCCCGCGTGACGGGCGCGGCAGCCACCTTGAAGCCCTGTCGTCGCGCTGGCGTGGCCTGCCTGCGCCGGTTATCGGGCGGATTTACGATGGCCGAATGTGGCTGGATCTGCGCTGCCTTGAAGATGAAGAGCGATTTCTGGAGATGTTGTTGAAATGATTATTGCCACCGCCGGTCACGTCGACCACGGAAAAACCACGTTACTGCAGGCGATTACCGGCATAAACGCCGACCGTCTGCCGGAAGAGAAAAAGCGCGGCATGACCATCGATCTGGGCTATGCCTACTGGCCCCAGCCGGACGGCCGCGTACTGGGTTTTATAGATGTTCCGGGGCATGAAAAGTTTCTGTCCAACATGCTGGCGGGCGTGGGGGGCATCGATCATGCCCTGCTGGTGGTGGCCTGCGATGACGGCGTTATGGCGCAAACCCGTGAGCACCTGGCGATCCTGCAGCTGACCGGCAACCCGCAGCTGACCGTGGCGCTGACCAAAGCCGATCGCGTGGACGACGCGCGCGTCAGCGAGGTGCGCGAAACGGTGCAGGCGACCCTGCGGGAATATGGTTTTGCCGATGCGCCGCTTTTTGTCACCGTGGCGATAGAAGGGCGCGGTATCGATGAACTTCGTCACCACTTACAGCAGCTTTCGTCGCGTGACCACGCCAGCCATCACCGCTTCCGTCTGGCCATTGACCGGGCGTTTACCGTCAAAGGCGCGGGTCTGGTGGTTACCGGTACGGCGCTGAGCGGCGAAGTGAAGGTGGGGGATAGCCTGTGGCTGACGGGCGTTAACAAGCCGATGCGCGTGCGCGGCCTGCATGCGCAAAACCAGCCCGCAGAGCATGCTCATGCCGGGCAGCGGATCGCGCTGAACATTGCCGGGGATGCTGAAAGAGAGCAGCTTAACCGCGGCGACTGGCTGCTGGCCGATGCCCCACCTGAACCGTCTGAACGCGTCATTGTCTCTCTGCAGACAAACGTGCCCCTGACCCAATGGCAGCCGCTGCATATTCACCATGCAGCGAGCCATATCACCGGGCGCGTGTCGCTGCTGGAAAACGACCTTGCCGAACTGGTATTCGATTCTCCGCTCTGGCTTGCAGACAACGATCGTCTGGTACTGCGTGATATTTCCGCGCGGGAAACGCTGGCCGGGGCACGGGTGGTCGCGCTGAATCCACCGCGACGCGGCAAGCGTAAACCTGAATATCTGCAGTGGCTGGCAGCGCTCGCGCAGGCCAGCGATGATAACGCCGCGCTGCGGGTGCATCTCGATCGCGGTGCGGTGAACCTGAGTGATTTTGCATGGGCACGCCAGCTGAGCGGGGAAGGCCTGAACCAGCTCACCCAGCAGCCGGGCTTTATTCAGGCTGGAAACAGCCTGCTTAATGCCCCGGTTGCGGCACGCTGGCAGCGTAAGATACTGAACACGCTGGCGACGTACCATGAACAGCATCAGGACGAGCCTGGCCCGGGCCGCGAGCGTCTGCGGCGCATGGCGCTGCCGATGGAAGACGATGCGCTGGTGCTGCTGCTGATTGAAAACATGCGCGAAAGCGGCATGATTAAAAGCCACCACGGCTGGCTGCATTTGCCGGATCACAAGGCCGGGTTCACCGCAGAGCAAGAGACAGTATGGCAAAAGGTGGCCTCGCTGTTTGGCGATGAGCCGTGGTGGGTTCGCGATCTGGCCCGGGAAACGAGCACCGACGAGCAGGTGATGCGTCAGGTATTGCGCCATGCGGCGCAGCAGGGGCTGATAGTCGCGATCGTGAAAGATCGTTATTACCGTAACGATCGTATTGTGGCGTTTGCCAACCTGATCCGCGAGCTGGATCAGGAGCGGGGCTCTACCTGCGCGGCCGATTTCCGCGACCGGCTGAACGTGGGCCGCAAGCTGGCGATTCAGATCCTGGAGTATTTCAACCGTATTGGGTTTACGCGTCGCCGGGGTAATGACCATCTGCTTCGCGACGCGCAGCTGTTCCCTTAAGCGTTACGCATGGCGAGCGAGTTTCTGCTTCGCCAGCCATACCGCGCCCAGACGTCCTGCCTGGTTACCCAGCTCACAGGGCAGAATGGGCACCTTGAGGGCATCCCACTCCTCGAATTGCTGTAAGTACTTATCAAGCAGGAGATAAATTTTCTCCTGCTCGCTTATCCCGCCGCCAATCAGCACGGCCTGAGGATCGAACATCGAGATCACGCTGTAAACGCCGCGCGAGAGACAATGCGCCCACTCTTCAATGGCTTCGCGCAGATGCACGTCGCTGTCCATGCGTTTAAACAGCTCTTCACCGTCAGGCATCTCGTCTTCTGATACGGCCAGCGCGCGGCGGCAGGCTTTCATCAGGCCGCTGGCCGACGCCACGTCATGCATGGGTTCGCCGTTATTGCCCACGGGCAGCACGCCAAATTCGCCAGCACGGTAATGCGACCCGCGATAGAGATCGCCATCCATCACAATTCCGCCGCCAATGCCCGTGCCGATGGTGATGCAGACGAAATGTTCGTAGTCCTTACCTGCGCCCTGCCAGCGTTCGCCCAGTGCCGCACAGTTGGCGTCATTTTCCACGGTAACGGGCAGATCGGTCAGTCCGGTAAACAGCTCGCACAGGTTTTCACCATCAAGATAGTCGAGCGCGCCTGCTTTTGCCGCTTCGCCGCTGTGGTGGTTAATATGGCCGGGAAAGCTCACGCCGATGCCGACGATGTCATGTTCTCTCTGATACCCTTCAACCACCGCTTTCCACTTCTTTTTAAAGGTGTTTTCATCTTCAGGGGTATCGTACTCGTCCGTCGTCAGCTCCTTGCCATTTACATCAATCACGCCGTGTTTGATGTGGGTTCCGCCCACGTCAAAGCCGATAAATAGCTGCATCGCATCGTTCCTCATGAGCCCTTAAGCTGTTAAGTATGGCTCAGTAGCAGAAACGAAACGTAAAGTACGGTAATCCGTGATACGGCTCGTAAACCCGTCACCGGTTGGCGAGAAAATCGCCAGCCGGAACTACCCTTGTTGTACACCAACAGCAAGGAGACGGTCATGACAAACAATCCTCCCTCTTCGCGTATCCAGCCCGGCGAATATGGTTTCCCCCTCAAGCTGAAGCCTCGTTATGACAACTTTATTGGCGGCGACTGGGTAGCTCCCGTCGACGGCGAATACTATTCCAACCTGACCCCCGTTACCGGCCAGCCGCTATGTGAGATAGCCAGCTCCGGCAAGCGCGATATCGATCTGGCGCTGGATGCGGCGCACAAAGCGAAAGATAAATGGGGCCATACCTCCGTTCAGGACCGCGCGGCCATTTTGTTCAAAATCGCCGACCGGATGGAGCAGAATCTGGAGCTGCTGGCGACGGCGGAAACCTGGGATAACGGCAAGCCGATCCGGGAAACGATGGCGGCAGACGTGCCGCTGGCCATCGACCACTTCCGCTATTTTGCCTCCTGCATTCGCGCTCAGGAGGGCGGAATAAGCGAGGTAGACAGCGACACCGTGGCGTATCACTTCCACGAGCCGCTGGGCGTCGTCGGGCAAATTATTCCGTGGAACTTTCCGCTGCTGATGGCGAGCTGGAAAATGGCACCCGCGCTGGCGGCCGGGAACTGCATTGTGCTGAAACCGGCGCGTCTGACCCCGCTCTCGGTGCTGCTGCTGATGGAAATCGTTGGCGATCTTCTGCCGCCGGGCGTGATTAACGTGGTCAACGGGGCTGGCGGTGAGATAGGAGAATATCTGGCGACCTCGAAACGGATCGCCAAAGTGGCGTTTACCGGGTCGACGGAAGTGGGCCAGCAGATCATGCAGTACGCCACGCAGAACATTATTCCGGTGACCCTGGAGCTGGGCGGGAAATCCCCGAACATCTTCTTCGCGGACGTGATGGAGGAAGAGGATGCCTTCTTCGATAAAGCCCTGGAAGGGTTTGCGCTGTTTGCGTTTAACCAGGGCGAAGTCTGCACCTGCCCAAGCCGCGCGCTGGTGCAGGAGTCTATCTATGAGCGCTTTATGGAGCGGGCCATTCGCCGCGTTGAGTCTATCCGCAGCGGTAACCCGCTCGATAACGTCACGCAGATGGGCGCGCAGGTCTCGCACGGACAGCTGGAAACTATCCTCAACTACATTGATATCGGCAAGAAAGAGGGGGCGGATATTCTGACCGGCGGGCGCCGTAAGGTGCTGGGAGGGGATCTGCAGGAAGGGTATTACCTTGAGCCGACGATCCTGTTCGGTCAGAACAACATGCGCGTCTTCCAGGAGGAGATTTTCGGACCGGTGCTGGCCGTGACCACCTTCAAAACGATGGAGGAGGCGCTGGAGATTGCCAACGACACGCCGTATGGCCTGGGGGCAGGCGTCTGGAGCCGCAACGGTAATCTGGCCTATAAAATGGGCAGAGGCATTCAGGCCGGGCGCGTCTGGACCAACTGCTATCACGCCTATCCGGCGCACGCGGCCTTTGGCGGTTATAAGCAGTCGGGCATCGGGCGTGAAACCCACAAGATGATGCTGGAACATTACCAGCAGACGAAATGCTTGCTGGTCAGCTACTCCGATAAACCGCTGGGGCTGTTCTAATCGCCCAGCTCAGGCCGTCCATGGGCGGCCTGAGCAATTTGCTGGCGCAGGCAGTTGAGGACGCCATCCAGAACGTACTGCACGCGCCAGGGCTGGTATTCGCGCTTGCGGAAGATGGCCGTCAGATCGAGCCACCACTCTTCCTGATGCGGAAAGCAGGGGACCAGCATCCCTTGCGTTAATTCTTTCTTCAGACTCTCTTTTGGTGCAAAAACAATTCCAAGATTATTTCTTGCCAGCTCCAGGGCCGTCTGCGTATTGTCGCAAATATAATTACCGGTCACCCGGTAGTCATGCACGTTATCACAGCCGTGCACGCGGAAACGCCAGATGTTCGCATCATCAACCAGCATGGAGTCAATGAGAATACAGGAGTGGTTAATTAAATCTTCAGGTCCCGCTAAGGGATGTTTATTTAAATACTCAACGGTTGCGAATGCCGTCACGGAATATTTTGTCAATACGCTGGCGACCAGGCTTTCGTCTTTCGGTTGCGCATAGGTAATTAAAATGTCGCAGTCATCCGGAAAGGAAACCCCTTCTGAAAATTCATTCCGGTCCAGATTATAGGTTTTCAGAGAGATACGAATGTCACCGATGTCTTCTATCTGGTGGATCACGTGGCGCGCGAGATAGGTCACGATACCTGTGGGGGCATAGATTGTGACCTTTCCGCGCTTTTCATGCTTATAATCAGCAATGAAATTAACGAGTTGACTGTTTTTATCCAGCGTGGCATTAACGTAAGGGAGTAACGCTTCACCAAACTGGGTCAGGGCCAGCTGGCGCGTGGTGCGCTCAAAAACCTTCAGTCCAACCCGCGTTTCAAAATCAGACAGATATTTACTGACGTTGGCCTGCGCCATGCCCAGCAGGGCGGCGGCATCACCAATGCTGTGGGTGGCTGCGATGACGGATATAATTTTTAATTCACGTGGCTTTAGCTGTAATTTATTCATCATGCGCACCCATCTATATGATTTTATATATAATATTATATAAACCGCAGCGTTGCATTGGCAAATTTGTAACCATTATTATGCGCCTCGCTTGTTTGGCATTTTAATGGATTACATGTAATGACTATTAAATACAATTTACTCATCGCTGCCACGTTATTTGCAACATCCTCAGCAATGGCCGGAGACTTTTCACTTGGAGCGGGGGCTGTATTTAATGAGTCTCCTTACAAAGGCTATAACGAAAATACTACCGCAGTACCGATAATTAGCTACGAAGGCGATCGCTTTTACGTTCGCCAGACCACCGGGGGGTGGATCCTGTGGAAAGACCCAAAAAATGAATTCAGCCTGACCGCGTCGTGGATGCCGCTGCACTTCGATCCTGATGACAACGACGACCATCAGATGAAGCAGCTTGATGAACGTAAAGCGTCAGCCTTCCTCGGCGGCGCGTACTACCGCCATGAAAGCTGGGGCTCGCTGAAAGTGGCGGTCTCGGGCGATGCCACGGATGAAAGCGGCGGCGTGATCGGTGAGGTATCGTACTTCCGTCCAATCAGAATGGAACGCCTGACCCTGACGCCTTCTGTTGGTGTGTTCTACAGCGACGAAAGCTATAACGACTACTACTACGGCGTATCCGGCAGCGAGTCTCGCCGCTCAGGTCTGGATGAATACACCGCCGGTGACAGCTGGACGCCATACGTTGGCCTGGCGGCTAAATATCAGTTAACCCAGAAGCTGTACCTCAACGCCAGCGCGGTCTACACCGTGTTGCCTGACGACGTGAAGAACAGCCCGATGATCGACCGCGACGACAGCTTCGCGCTGATGACCGGCCTGACCTGGCGTTTCTGATGCGGTAACGCCGGGTGGCGGCTTCGCCTTACCCGGCCTACGATCTGTAAAAAGCATCACTGGCCGTAATAGGCATTCACCCCGTGCTTGCGAAGATAGTGCTTGTCGAGCAGCTCCTGCTGCATAACCGGTAGCTGCGGTGCGAGCTGGCGCGAGAACAGGCCCATGTACGCGCACTCTTCCAGAACTACGGCATTGTGGACCGCATCGGCAGCGTCTTTACCCCAGGCGAACGGGCCGTGGGAGTGGACCAGCACCGCCGGGATCTGCATCGGGCTGAGATCGCGCTCCTCGAAGGTTTTGATGATCACTTCACCCGTCTGGTATTCGTATTCCCCGGCAATTTCTGCCGTGGTCATCAGGCGCGTGCAGGGAATGGTTCCGTAGAAATAGTCCGCATGCGTTGTGCCCCAGGCGGGTAAATCCTGGCCCGCCTGTGACCATATAGTGGCGTGGCGAGAGTGGGTATGCACGATGCCGCCAATCTCCGGGTAACGTCGGTACAGCGCAAGATGGGTGGGCGTGTCTGAAGAGGGTTTTTTATTACCCTCGACAACCTGGCCCGTGGCGATATTCACCACCACCATATCTTCCGCCGTCATCACGTCGTACTCCACGCCGGAGGGCTTGATCACCATCAGGCCGCTTTCGCGGTCAACCGCGCTGACGTTGCCCCAGGTGAAGGTCACCAGCTGGTGGGCGGGCAGCGCCAGGTTTGCCGCCAGCACTTCGGCTTTGAGTTGTTCTAACATGTCATGCCTCCTTCCTGCATACGGGCTTCAATCCAGCGGCGCGCCTGGATAATCTCCAGCACCGGTTCTTTTGCCTTTTCAGTCCACATTTCAATCAGAAACGCACCGCGATAGTTCAGCTTATTCAGCGTGTTAAACACGCCGACAAAATCCACGCAGCCTTCGCCAAACGGCACGTCGCGGAACTGTCCGGGGCTTTGCGCGGTAACGGGCTGGGTATCTTTCAGGTGGATCGCGGCGATGCGGTCAATGCCCAGCGTCAGCTCGGCGGTAACGTCGTTGCCCCACGCGCTCAGGTTGCCAACGTCCGGGTAAACGCTGAACCACGGCGAGGCGAGCATGTCGTCCCACTTTTTCCATTTGCTGATGGAGTTCATAAACGCGGTATCCATGATCTCCACGGCCAGCATCACCTGCGCGGCGGCGGCCTGCTCTACCGCCCACGCCAGCCCTTCGGCAAAGCGCTGCTGCGTCCCCTCATCGTGCTCTTCGTAATAGACGTCATACCCGGCAAGCTGGATGGTGCGAATGCCCAGATCGCGCGACAGCCTGATAGCCTTGGTCATGATCTCGCGGGCGCGTTGGCGCACGGTTTCATCGCGGCTGCCAAACGGGAAGCGACGGTGGGCAGACAGGCACATGGACGGGATAGACACCCCGGTTTCCAGCATCGCTTCAACCAGCGAAGCGCGCTGCGTGGTGCTCCAGTCGAGGCGTGATAATCGTTCGTCGGTCTCATCAACGGACATCTCAACAAAATCGAACCCGCAGCTTTTCGCCAGTACCAGGCGTTCCGGCCAGGAGAGATCTTTCGGCAGCGCTTTTTCGTAAATCCCTAACGGATGCTGACGCATAGTTATGCTCCCCAGATGTCGCGAATTTGTGAATGGAATGCCTGTGCCACCTGCGGCGGATTAGCGGCGCCTGCCAGCGCGCGCCCGGCAATAAAGGCTTTAACGTTGATCTGCTTAAAGAGCGGCAGATCGGCAGGGGTGATGCCGCCGGTAATCGAAAGCTGTAAACCGATGTCGGAGAGCGCTTTCATTTTGGCGAGATCCGCTTCGCCCCACTGCTGACCGCTCGCCTGTGCGTCGCGCCCGCGGTGATAGATTGCCTGCTTCACGCCGACGCGATGCCATGCGCGCGCGTCGTCCAGCGTCCAGTTGCCAAAGAGTTCTATCTGGATTTCTCCCCCGCAGCGCAGTGCCACCTCGTGGCCTCGTTCAACGGTTGCCAGCGGCGCGGCGCAGATGATGGTCATCCAGTTCGCGCCCGCGCCAAACGCCTGTTCTGCCAGCGTTTCTCCGGCGTCGGCCACTTTCCAGTCCGCAACGACGATCTTATCCGGGCACTGCTCGCGCAGGGCGCGCACGGCGTTCAGCCCTTCTGTCAGGCACAAAATGGTGCCCGCTTCGACGATATCGACGTGATCTGAAAGCGTCGCGACGTCGCGCTGCGCGGCCTGCAGTGAAGTGTGGTCGAGCGCCAGCTGCAGTAATGGTCGGCTCATAGGTCGTACTCCTTAACACGGGCGTGATAGCCCTGTAGTGCTGAAATCAGTAACTGGTAACGGTGATATTTGCGCTGGTAGGCCGCATGGGCGCGCATGTCCGGTTCAATCACCCGGATGTCGTGTTTGAGCGCGCGCTGCGCTGAGTGGAAGTCGGTGAACGCACCGGTACCCACCATCGCCGCCAGCGCCGCGCCGGAGCACCCTGTCTCTTCCACCTGCGGCAGCTCAATGGCCAGCCCGCTGACGTCGGCGAGCATTTGCATCCACACGTCCGAATGGGCCGGGCCACCCGTCACGCGCAGCGCCTGCACTTGGGTAAAGCGCTCAAGCATGCGGTTAAGGTGGGTCATGTGGCTGAACACCACGCCTTCGTAAACCGCCTGCAGCAGGTGCGCGCGGGTGTGTAGCGCCTGCATGCCGTAAAAACCACTGGTCATCTCCAGCCCGGCGTTGCTGCCGTAGAGGAACGGCAGGAAGAACAGATCGCTTTCCGCTTTCGGCAGGCTGGAAACAGCGTGGTTGATCTCATCGAATGACATATCGCCCCATTGGGCAGTGAGCCACTCAAGATTGCCGGATGAGGTGGGGCTGGCTTCGTGAACGATGTACTGCTGCGGGTGAACGTAGCGGCCATAGACGTACGGGAAGGGTTCATTGTCGCGAAGCGCACTGGCGATCCCGCTGGTAACGGCCCAGGTGCCCATCACGGCATTTAGCGTGTGCTGGTCTTGCAGCCCGGCGCAGACTGCGGTGGAAACCACATCAAACAGTCCACCAACGACGGGCGTGCCCGCCGCGAGACCGGTAAGTGCGGCTGCCTGAGCGGTGATTTCCCCGCAAATTTCTGCTGAACCGACAATCGGCGGCAGGGCACCGTCAATTTCGCTGATACCGAGCCAGCGCGTAAGCTGTGGGTCGTATTGCCCGGTATTCATGTTGTAGAGATTGGACTCGGAGATATTGCTCTCCTCGCAGCCCTTCACGCCGGTTAGACACCAGCGCAGATAGTCGTGCGCCATCATTACGCTGCCAATCTGCTGGTACCGCTGCGGCTCGTTTTCTTTCACCCAGCGCAGGAGCGAGGCCGGGTGCCCGGTCCACAGCGTCTGGCGCGTATGCGGATAAAGCTTTTCGGGAATGCCGTCCTGCTGCCAGCGCTGCACTATCTCCAGCGCCCGGCGGTCAGAGGAGAGTATGGCGTTGCCCAGCGGCTGGTCCTGTTTATCGAGCAGAAACAGTCCTTTGCCATGTGCAGAAATGCCGACGCCTTTAATCTGGTTGCCGTTTACGCCTGAATGTTTGAGCAGCGTTGCGACGGTGGCGTGGCAGTGCTGCCACAGTGAGGGCATATCCCGCTCCGCGTAGCCTGCGCGCGGGCTGAGCGTGGCAACGGAGCGACGTTCGATACAAACTTCCTTGCCCTGGCTGTTGTATAAACCGGCTTTCAGATAAGTACCGCCACAATCGATACCCAGCCAGAAGGGCTCTTTTTCACTCATCTTAATCTCACTTATTCGCCGGGTGGCGCTTCGCTTACCCGGCCTACGGTTCGGTTTTCTCCCTCTCCCTGTGGGAGAGGGCTGGGGTGAGGGCATCAGGCCGCACGCTTATGCGGAGTCACCGTGGGATTAGGCTCTGCGCCGGCATCGCATTTCGCCGGTAACAGCAGGGCCAGCAGTGACGCCAGCGCCAGAGATACCGCCAGGCAGTAAACGCCCGCGTCTTTGCTGTACAGGGTGATCAGCACGCCAACCGCATACGGGCCGCAGAACCCGCCGAGGTTGCCCAGGGCGTTGATCACGCCGCGCGCGCCGCCCGCCATCTCTGCGCTGAACAGTCGCGCCGGGATGGTCCAGAACACGCCCGCGGCGGATTGCAGGAAGAACCCGCAGCCCACCAGCGCGGAATACGCCAGCCAGGTGTTTGCTTTCAGCGCCACGGAGAGGAACATGCAGAGCGCAAAGCCAAGCAACGGTAGGGAGACAAACAGCTTGCGCTTGCCGGTGCGGTCAGAGAGCGTAGAGAACAGGAACATGCCCGCAATGGCGCCGATGTAAGGGAGGATGGCGAGCATGCCCACCTGACCAATGCTGGTGTGCGTCAGCTCTTTCAGGATGGTCGGCAGCCAGAGGGTGTAACCGTAAATCCCGGTCTGGTAGAAGAAGTTCAGGGCGATCAGCTGCCACATGGTTTTGTCGGACAGCACTGCGCTGAGCGAGGCATTTTTTACCTCTTTTCCGGCGATGGCCTGCTGCTCCGCCGCCAGCGTTTGCACCAGATAGTTTTTCTCCGCCTCTGAAATCCAGCGCGCTTCCTGCGGTCGGTCGTACACGGTAAACGCCCACAGCACCAGCACAACGACGGACATCAGACCTTCAATGATGAACAGCCAGCGCCAGTCGAGTGCGGTAATAATCCAGCCGGACAGCGGGGCGGTAATAATCCCGGCGATGGGCACGAACATGATCACAATGGCGTTGGCGCGACCGCGCTCGGCGTCCGGGAACCAGTTGCTGATCATGGTGAGCACAACGGGCAGCATCCCGCCTTCCGCCACGCCGAGTAAGAAGCGCAGCACCAGAAGCTGATACTGATTCGTCACCAGACCCGTGAGCACCGAGATCACCGCCCAGGCAACCAGCGACCAGCCGATAAACTTCTTGCCGCTGCCGTGCACGGCAATTTTGCCACCGGGAACCTGCAGGAACAGATAGCCGATAAAGAAGATCCCACCCGCCAGGCCTGCCATCGTTGCGGTAATACCTAATTCTTCATCCATACCACCCGGCATCGCAAACGCGATATTCACGCGGTCCATATATGAAATAATGCAGGCGATAAGAATGGGAGGAATGATTCTTAGCCAGCGCTGGCGCGGAATGTCCGCTTGTAGAGTATTCGAGTAAGTGTTCATATTTACTGTCTCAGTCAATGTAACCGGAATAGGGATATTTTTATTGTTATTGCGTTGCTTTATTCATTTCGCTAATACCGTCACGCAAAATAGCGATGCGATGGCTGACGTCAGCATTAGCATTTATTTCCAGTAATTTAATACCGGAGAATTTCAACGTTGCGGCGCTCGCCGCAGTAAAGAGTGATTTTGCGTGTTCAGTTGACATCAAACTGTCGGCGCAGAATGAAGAAAACGGCGCGTGCAGATCCTGCCATTCTCCGTACTCCCCGTGGCTGGTCGTGCCCGAAAACATCAGTGCTCCCAGTTTCCCGGCGTTGAGCGCGGCCTGAACATGTTCCAGCGGGAGCGTCGTATTACGACCTTCGATGGCCGACCGCGCCCAGTTGATGCAGACGCTGATATCCGTCTCTTTCACCACCTCCAGCACCTGCTCTAAGGGCAGGAAGCCCTTGCGCGGTGCCGGACCGTTCATGGCATCGCAGTGTTCCAGCACCAGATCGCAGCCCCAGTCCCAGCCCGCGATTTCCCGGATCGAGCGTGAAAACGCCTCGGTAGCCTGTTCGACGGAAGCATTGCCCGCCTGCGGGGCTGCCTGCATTTCCAGGGCGATTACTTTGCCAGGAAAGCGGGCGTTCACGGCGTTTACTTTCTGGTGCAGGTGGCGGTAGAACTCGACGCAAGCTTTACGCTGCGCTTCGTCGGCTGAGGCCAGGCCAAACGCGCCGTTGCTGCCGCGACGACGCATGGTTTCCATCACTGCCGTGACCACAATTTGCCAGTCACCCGGCGTATGGCGGAACAGCCATTCATCCCCAAACGGATGGAGATGTTCAAGGCACGGCTGTTCCAGCCCGCGGATAAATGGCGTGTCGGAAAGTTCCCGCCAGAAGGTTTGTTCTTCTTGTTCCCCTTTCTGGTGAAACGAGGGTGCGCAGGGGTACGCACCAATAATAAAACCGGTGTTGGTCATTTCGCGTTCCTGTATTTATACCCGTCATACTTCAAGTTGCATGTGCGTTGGCTGCGCTCGTTCACCCCAATCACTTACTTATGTAAGCTCCTGGAGATTCACTCTCTTGCCGCCTTCCTGCAACTCGAATTATTTAGGGTATATCAGAAAATTAATCTAATTCGCTGATTGCCACTTTCACCACAATTTTACGAATTGCGGATCCCTTGTTTTTAATACAGGCAGGACGATGCACATCCTGCGGGAAAAATAGGGCATAGCTGCCGGGTGTCATTTCGATAAAGGATTCATTTTCGCTGTCGTGATAAAAAATAATATCCCGCTGTTCCAGTAATGATTCGCTTATTTCGTTATTGCCGGTATCAATAGCGATACCGATTTTCTCTTCACCCCATGCCAAAAACTGAATATCCAGATAGCGGCGGTGCACTTCCGGACGGTTCTCGTGCGGTTCCTTTGTCGTCAGGTCGAGAACCTGGGCAAAAATAGTGCGGCCTTCAATTTCCACCACGCCTGGTGGCAGCGTGGTGAAGTCCGTGGTGCGCAGAAAATGAAGCGCTTTTTCAATCGCCTGCGGCAGGCGACACGGATTTGGCTGGGAAATATGTCCGAATATCATGGTCCACTCCTTACAGAGACTGGATTTTCGCCCACACGCTGTCGTCGATGGTGATGCCGTCGCGGCGGTTCTCTTCCAGCAAACGAGTGAATTCATGCCCCGGAAGACGGACGGCGACGTTTTCATCAGCGCGTTCGGCGGTGGTGACGAAGTCCATGATGCGCTGCAGTTTGGCATCGCGGGTTGGGCCGTCGATCAGGCGATCAACCTCGATGGCGATAAAGATCTGCGACACGCCGTACTCGTCGCTGTTGTCCTGGGTCACTTCCGCGACGGAGGATCCGTTGGAGAGCAGGGTGGCGATCATGTCGAGCACGATGGATAAGCCGGACCCTTTCCAGTAGCCCATCGGCAGAATGCGGCGGTTTTTCTCAATCACGCCCGGCTCTCGGGTGAGATTGCCCTCGTCGTCAAAGCCGCCATCGACCGGCAGCTCGCGCCCGGCCAGGCGATTCACTTCCAGCATGCCGTAGGAGAACATCGACATCGACATATCAACCATGGTGATCGGGTTAGAAGGAATAGCCACGATCAGCGGGTTGGTGCCGATGCAGCACTCTTTTGATCCCCATGCGGGCATCACGGCGATAGAGTTGGTCCAGCAAATGCCGATATAGCCCTTCTCCGCCGCCTGCCAGCCGTAGCTGCCACCGCGCATCCAGTGGTTCGCGTTACGCAGTGCCACCAGCCCAATACCGTGGTCGGACGCCAGCTCGGTGGCGCGATCCATCATCTTTTTCGCCGTCAGGTTGCCGATGGCGCGCTGGGCATCCCACTGTTCGATAGCCCCTAATGTCATCACCCGTTTTGGCTGAGCGTCGGGAATGATATCGCCTGCATCAAGCTGCTGAATAAAGCGCGGGAAGCGGTTAACGCCGTGCGAATAGACGCCGGACTCCGTGGTGCGGGCGAACATCTCGGCGCAGGCGTCTGCGGTTTCCGCTTTCATGCCGCGATCGAGCAGGACCCGATTGAACGCCGCTTTCAACTCTTCAAAGGTCACTTTCATCCCTGTTCTCCTGTTCTTTTAAGGGGCAAGTGCGAGTGCTTTTTTATCGCTAAATTTCACTATGCGAAATCTGATTTCAAATATAACGATCAAATTTTGTCAGATCAACGACATTCATGTTTTTCAAAATCGATTAAAATCAAATGGTTGTGTTTTTTCTGTTGAGATCGTGAACTGAACCACACTTTGCGCTACCATCAGGGCGCGATAAAAAGGAGCCATTTAATGAGCATGAAAGAGAGCGAAATGACGCAAGAAAAAGAGAGGCCAGCAGGCAGCCAGAGCTTGTTTCGCGGCCTGATGCTGATTGAGATCCTCAGCAACTATCCGAACGGGTGTCCGCTTGCGCATTTATCGGAACTGGCGGGGCTGAATAAGAGCACCGTGCACCGCTTGCTGCAGGGGCTACAGTCGTGCGGGTACGTGACCCCGGCACCCGCGGCGGGCAGCTATCGCCTGACCACCAAATTTATCGCCGTCGGGCAAAAGGCGCTGTCGTCGCTGAATATCATCCACGTGGCCGCTCCGCACCTCGAAGCGCTGAACATTGCGACCGGCGAGACGGTGAACTTCTCTAGCCGGGAAGACGACCACGCGATCCTGATTTACAAGCTCGAACCGACAACCGGTATGCTGCGCACGCGCGCCTATATCGGTCAGCATATGCCGCTCTACTGCTCCGCAATGGGCAAGATCTACATGGCGTTTGGTCATCAGGATTACGTGGCGAGCTACTGGGAAAGCCATCAGGAACAGATCCAACCTTTGACGCGCAACACCATCACTGAGCTGAGTGCGATGTATGATGAGCTGGCGGAAATTCGCGATCGCAGCATGGCGATGGACAAAGAAGAGAACGAGCTGGGCGTTTCCTGCATTGCCGTGCCGGTATTTGATATCCACGGCCGCGTCCCGTATGCGATCTCTATCTCGCTATCAACGTCGCGCATGAAGCAGGTGGGTGAGAAGAACTTGCTCAAGCCGCTGCGCGAAACGGCAGAGGCTATCTCAAAAGAGCTGGGTTTTAACGTGCGCGAGGCGTAACAGATGAACCGATTTATCATGGCGGATGCGGAAAAATGCATTGGGTGTCGCACCTGCGAAGTGGCCTGCGCGGTGTCGCATCAGAGCGCTGTCTCCGCTCATGCCTTTACGCCCCGCCTTCGGGTGGTTAAGGGGGGCGCCTACACTACGGCCGTGGGTTGCCATCAGTGCGAGGACGCGCCCTGTGCTAACGTCTGTCCAACCCATGCCATCAACCGCACGGCGGGAGCCTGGCTCGTTGAGCAGACGCGCTGCATTGGGTGCAAAAGCTGTGTGGTGGCGTGTCCGTTTGGGGCGATGCAGGTTCGTCTGGAGGGAAATAAGCCGCAGGCGCTGAAATGTGATTTATGTGCGCATCGCGAAGGCGGACCGGCCTGCGTGGAGGCCTGTCCAACCCACGCGTTAAGCTGTGTCGATCCCGCCAGATTACGCGCCGAGCGGCAACGTTATCTGGCGTAGGGTTTTACTGACCGTCTTCGCGCCAGGCTTTTTCGATTTCTTCGGCGAGGATCTTAACCCCCGCTTCGATTTTTTCCGGGTCGGGCACATAGTTCATGCGCATGCACTGGTGCGTATGCGGCCACGGCTTATCCAGCCCCGGGAAGAAGTAATCGCCCGGCACCATCAACACGCCGCGCTTTTTCAGGCGCTGGTAGAGCAGCTCGGTGGTGATAGGCAAATCCTTAAACCACAGCCACAGGAAAATCGCCCCTTCAGGCTTGTGGATCAGGCAGCGTTCTTCCGGCAAGTAGCGGCGAATTGTCGCGATCGTTTCCTGAACGCGCTGGTAGTAGAACGGTTTGATCACGTCATTGGACAGACGCAGCAGGTCGTTGCGCTTAATCATTTCGCACATCATCGCCGGGCCAATGCCGCCCGGTGAAAGGCTGATGATGCCGTTCATATTGGTAATGGCGGTGATGATTTTCTCGTTAGCGATGATGATGCCGCAGCGGCTGCCCGGCAGACCCAGCTTAGAGAGGCTCATGCACAGGACAATGTTCGGGTTCCACAGCGGACGTGCTTCGCTGAAGATAATGCCCGGGAACGGTACGCCGTAGGCGTTATCGATCACCAGCGGAATGCCGTGCTGATTCGCGAGCGCATCCAGCTTCATTAGTTCGTCGTCGGTGATCACGTTGCCCGTTGGGTTAGTCGGACGCGATACGCAGATCATGCCCGTCTCTTCACCAATATGCAGGTGTTCAAAATCGACGTGATATTTGAACTGGCCTTCCGGCAGCAGCTCAATATTCGGGCGCGCGGAGACGAACAGATCCTCTTCCAGGCCGGAATCAGCGTAGCCGATATACTCCGGTGCCAGCGGGAACAGCACTTTTTTGGTGGTGCCGTCGGCGCGACGCCCTGCGAACAGGTTAAACAAGTAGAAAAACGCGCTCTGGCTGCCGTTTGTCAGTGCAATATTCTGTGGTTCGATATCCCAACCCAGCTCGTCACGCAGCATTTCGGCGAGGAGTGCCAGCAGCTCGGTTTTACCCTGCGGGCCGTCGTAATTGCAAAGCGCATCGGTTGCTTTGCCGCTTTCCAGCATCTGAGCGAGCAGGGTCTGGAAATAGGTCGTCATCTCCGGGATTTGAGCCGGGTTTCCGCCGCCGAGCATGATTGCGCCCGGTGTGCGCAGCCCGTCGTTGAGGTCCTCCATCAGGCGAGTAATGCCTGAATGGCGGGTAAATTTGTCGCCGAAAAGTGAAAACGTCATAGCAGGTGATCTGTCGAGCTTATTTTGAAAGTGGGTAACCATAACGCTAGCACCGTGCTGGTGCAAATCGGGTGATGTGGTCGGATTTGTTTTTTTGTATGGCAGATTTGGATTTGTGTAGTGAATAGTTCTGGTGGGATTCCCCTCACCCTAACCCTCTCCCTGTGGGAGAGGGAACTGGCGTGTGCCGTTATTGATTACCTGCCCATACCACCATCACCTTATCGCCCTTGTGCTCGCGCACGAAGCCGTACCCCTCTTTCAGCGACAGCGTGGTTTGCTTGCCTTCACCGATCGCCGGATGGCGGGCGCGGAACTGGCCCAGCGTTTGCCAGTGAGCGACGGTTAGGGCCTGCTTGCCCGTGACGTCCTGCCAGTTCATATCCGAACGGGTGCCCTGCAGCGGGTCGGAGCCTGTTGGCCCAAACGGACGCTCGGATTCATCGCCGTAATAGATTTGTACGCTACCCGGCGCCAGCAGAAGCAGCTCCGCCGCGCGCTGGCCCCCTTCGCGGAACAGACGCGTATCGTGTGATGAGAGATAGCTCAGCACGTTGAAGCTTTGCAGCTTCTCCGCCATCTGCTGCCAGGTGAGATCCATGTCGGCCAGGCAATCCACCGCTTTTGCCGCCTGCTCCTGATAATCAAAATTGATCATCGCATCAAAACCGTGGCGGTAATAATCGCTTTGCATCACCCCGTGGCCCCAGGATTCCCCGGTCATCCAGAACGGTGCGTTGTCGAGCTTTTTGTCCGGGTTCGCCCCTTTCCAGGCGGCCAGCGCCTGGCTTGCCTGGTCTTTCAGCTGTTGCCAGGCCGCAAGCTCAACGTGTTTAGCCGTATCCACCCGGAAACCGTCGATGCCGTAGTCACGCACCCACTGGCTGAGCCAGTGGGTCAGATAATCGCGCGGGGTATATCCCGGGATGGCCTTCGCATGAGTATCGGGCTTGTGTTGGTAAAAGTTTGGCAATCCGGAAGGCGTCGTGGATTCCGTTTTCAGATCCGGCAGAAATGCCAGCGACATGGTCAAATCATCAAAGCCAGGGTTGTCGTAATCGCCGATATCGGTGCGGATCCACTTTTTCCCCCACCATTTTTCCCATGCGGCTTTGTCGCTAAAGTTGATGTAGTCGTTAAAGCTGTGCCAGCTTTGGCCCGCGCCCGGCTTCCAGTCCGTCCAGCGTTCTCCCAGCGTCTTTTTCAGCTCATCACCCTGCAGGTACAGGGCACCAAACTGATACTCCTGCATGTCTGCCAGCGTGGCATAGCCAACGTGGTTCATGACGATATCGAACAGAACGCGGATCCCACGCTTGTGCGCTTCGTCGACAAGCTGGCGCAGGTCATCCTCAGTGCCCATATTGGCGTCGAGCTTTGTCCAGTCCTGGGTGTAGTAGCCGTGATAGGCGTAGTGGGGGAAATCTCCTTTGGTGCCACCGCCTACCCAGCCGTGGATCTGCTCAAGCGGGGAGCTTATCCAGAGCGCGTTCACTCCCAGTTGCTTCAGGTAGTCGAGCTTGCCGGCGAGTCCCTTGAGGTCACCGCCGTGGAAGGTGCCAATCTCCTGCATGCCGTCTTTATGGCGACCGTAGCTGTTGTCGTTGCCCGGGTCACCATTCACATAGCGGTCGGTCAGCACAAAATAGACGGTGGCGTTTTGCCAGCTAAACGGCGCAGGCTTGTCGGTTTCGGCGCGCTCAAGCAGCAGCAGGCCGTTGCTGTTGGCGGCTGGCTGCAGGGTTATTTTTCCATTCTGCACCGTCGCCGTCTGTTTACTGTAGTAGTCTCGCACCACGGAGCCTTCCGGGAAGGTACTGCTGACGTCCAGCGTCAGCGGTTTACCGTCCCACTTCGGACACTGGCGGATGACGTTTGCAACCGGCTGTTCTGCGGCACTCTGAATCGTCAGCAGCAGGGTGGGCGTGCCGGAGCGGGTATCAATCCGCATCTGGTAGTCACCGTCGCGGAAAAGGCGCCACTGCGGCGGCGTGCCGTCACAGGGCTTGAGCGACAGCATCTCATTGAGTTTTATCGCATCCGCAGGCTGCCAGCACGTCTTGTCAAAACTCAGCGTCAGAGGACGCGTACCCTTCGCAAGCTTTGCCTGGCTGGTGAAGACCCCGGTGCCTTCGGCGCTAAATGCGCTAAACCCCGGTGATGACCAGTCGGCATGCGCCAGTGCGGGTAACATCAGAAAGGCTAATGCGGTACGTTTCATTCCTTTTTCCTGTCGCGGCATTTTTGACCAGTGTGCCATCGGGCGGGGGGCAAAAACTCATCCCCTGTCGTTTTCTGCCAGGAGGATGCGTGAGGATGAGTGATCTCGCGCAAAATTAGGCAGTTATCTGCGATAGCGCACACAGTTTCTGCGGAATGATTTTTTTATGAGCAAGTTTCAGGTGACATAGTTTCGGAATTGGACTATTTCTATACGTGCTCTTGAAGTCTATTTTTGATATGATTTGAGATTCCGCTCTCAAATTTGTGAAAAAAATAAGGTGTTGGGATGATTACATCCGACCAGGAGACCTAATGATATCGACTCCCATTCGACGATATGGGGCTGCGATACTCATGTTACTCACCACGGCATTTTCGGGTGAGGTGCTTGCGAAGACGCACACGGATACAACGAGTAAGAAAGCCCACGTAATAAAGACGACAAGTAGTAAGGTTAGCAGTAAACAAGAGTATTCTCGCAATAGTGCAAAGAGTAGTTCACTTCCTGATTTGCGAAAATACCCTTCCGGAACACCAAGGAAAAAAGCGTTTCTCCGGACGGTAATGCCTTACATCACGAGTCAAAATGCCGCGATTACAGCGGATCGTAACTGGCTGATTTCCAAACAGTACGATAGCCGCTGGTCGCCGTCTGAACGCGCGCGTCTGAAAGATATCACGAAGCGCTACAAGCTGAGCTGGAACGGTAACACGCGTCGTGTGCCGTGGAATGCTCTCCTTGAGCGTGTAGATATTATCCCGGGCAGCATGGTTGCGACCATGGCTGCTGCCGAAAGCGGCTGGGGGACGTCTAAGCTTGCGCGTAGCAACAACAACCTTTTCGGCATGAAATGTGTGAAAGGTCGCTGTAATAATGCCCCTGGTAAGGTGAAAGGCTATTCGCAGTTTGAATCTGTGAAGGATTCCGTCAGCGCCTACGTGGTGAATCTGAACACGCATCCGGCCTACTCATCGTTCCGTAAATCACGCGCTCAGCTGCGTAAGGCGGACCAGGAAGTGACGGCCAGTACGATGATCCACAAGCTGAAAGGTTATTCGACAAAGGGACAGAGCTATAACAACTATCTGTTCGCCATGTACCAGGATAACCAGCGCTTAATCGCCGCTCATATGTAATCTCAAAAAAACGCCTTCCACCGGAAGGCGTTTTCTTTTCTATATCAGCACCTCGCTGTGGCGATCCCGATACTCCTTCGGCGTGGTGTCATACTCTTTGCGGAACACCGAATAGAAATATTGCAGAGACGGGTAACCGCACATCTGCGAGATTTCGTTGATCGACAGCGACGTGGAAATGAGCAGGCTGCGTGCTTTCTCCAGCTTTTCAGCATGGATGACGGCATGAATGGTTTCGCCCACCTCTTCTTTAAAACGCTTCTCCAGATTCGAGCGCGAAATGCCCACCGAATCCAGCACCTGATCGACCTTAATCCCTTTGCAGGCGTGGTTGCGAATATAGTGCATGGCCTGAATGACGGCCGGGTCGCTTAAGGAGCGATAATCGGTTGAGCGACGTTCTACGACGCGGACAGGAGGCACGAGCAAGCGCTGAAGCGGCAGAGATTCTTTATCCAGCAGACGATGCAGCAGCTTCGCCGCCTGATAACCCATCTGACGCGTGCCCTGTGCAACGGAGGAGAGCGCCACGCGAGACAGATAGCGGGTCAGTTCTTCATTATCAATGCCAATCACGCACAGCTTTTCGGGCACCGGGATGTGTAAGTGTTCGCAGACCTGCAGCACGTGCCTCGCGCGGGCGTCCGTCACGGCAATAATACCGGTTTGCGGCGGCAGCGTTTGCAGCCAGTCCGCCAGGCGGTTTTGCGCGTGCTGCCAGTTTTCCGGCGCGGTCTCCAGCCCCTGGTATACCACGCCGCGATACTTTTCCTTCGCGACCAGCTGGCAAAACGCGTGTTCACGCTCAACGGCCCAGCGCTTGCCGCTGGTGGCCGGTAACCCATAAAACGCGAAGCGATGGACGCCTTTCTCTTTTAAATGAAGAAAGGCGGCCTCGACCAGGGCATGGTTATCGGTGGCAATATAGTGGACCGGCGGATAGTGGTCGGGCGAATGGTAGGAGCCGCCGACGCCCACAATCGGGACGTCGACGTCGGTCAGCAGCTGTTCGATGACGGGATCGTCATAGTCGGCGATGACGCCATCGCCCAGCCACTCTTTGATGTTCTCCAGACGGGTGCGAAAATCTTCTTCAATAAAAATATCCCATTCGGATTGCGACGCCTGCAAATATTCACCAACGCCTTCCACCACCTGACGGTCGTAGGCTTTATTGGCATTGAATAACAACGTAATGCGGTGACGCTTTTCAAACATGGCTCACTTCCCAATTAAGTCACAATACGGTTATCAGGCCCGTCGCTTGGTGGCCGAGTCCATCCAGACTGCCAGTAAAAGAATGGCCCCCTTGACGATATACTGCCAAAACGTCGGGACGTCCATCATACTCATCCCGTTATCCAACGACGCCATGATAAATGCCCCCATGACCGCGCCCGCCACGCTGCCGATACCCCCTGCGAGGCTGGTGCCGCCAATGACGCAGGCGGCGATAGCATCCAGTTCGGCAATGTTACCGGCGGAGGGCGATCCAGCTCCGAGACGCGAGCTGAGGATCAGCCCGGCGATAGCGACCATCAGGCCGTTAATGGCGAAGACCGCCAGCTTGGTGCGCTCGACATTGATACCCGAGAGGCGGGCAGCTTCAAGGTTGCCGCCAATGGCATAAATACGGCGGCCAAACGCGGTGCGCGTGGCCATAAACATACCGCCCAGCAGTAAAAGCGCCAGCAGCAGGACGGGGGTCGGGACACCGCGATAGTCGTTAAGAAGCCAGATGGCGCCCAGCACAATGACCGCCGTGAGCGCCTGACGCCCCACCACCGAGGTTGACGCCGGAGAAGCCAGCCCCAGCGCCTGACGGCGCATGCGTCCACGCCACTGCCACGCGACAAAGGCCAGCAACCCAATCACACCGATCGTAAAGCCTATGCTGTCTGAGAGGTAACTCTGGCCAATCTGCGACATGGCCGCGCTGGTGGGGGAGACGGTGGTACCGTTGGTGATGCCGATTAAGATCCCGCGGAAGGCCAGCATCCCCGCCAGGGTGACAATGAACGACGGCACCTTACGGTAGGCAACCCACCAGCCGTTCCAGGCTCCGAGAACCAGACCCAGCACCAGCGTGACAGCCACGGTCAGCGGCAGCGGCCAGCCGAGCCAGACGTCAAAAATCGCCGCCACGCCCCCGAGGAGCCCCATCATCGAACCGACCGACAGGTCGATTTCCGCGGAGATAATCACGAACACCATGCCCACGGCCAGAATGCCGGTGATGGCGGTCTGGCGGAGCAGGTTGGAGACGTTACGCGCGCTTAAGTACGAGCCATCGGTCATCCAGGTAAAGAACAGCATGATGACGATAATCGCCGCGATCATCACGAAAACCTGCAGGTTAAGCGCTTTTAGCCCCGCAAACGCACCGGGCGTCGGAACAGCGACTTTGATATCAGACGGATTGCTTTTCGACATGACGTTCGCTCCTTAAAGCGGCTTCCATCACCTGCTCCTGCGTCAGGTTCTGGTTAATCAGGTTGGCTTTCAGTTTTCCCTCGTGCATGACCAGCACGCGGTCGCTCAGGCCGAGCACTTCGGGTAACTCAGACGAAATGACAATGACGGCAATCCCTTGCTGTACAAGCTGATTAATCAGTTTGTAGATTTCATATTTGGCACCGATATCAATCCCGCGCGTGGGCTCATCAAGGATTAATATGCGTGGATTGAGCAGCAGGCAGCGCGCCAGAATCGCTTTCTGCTGGTTTCCCCCGCTCAGGCGGCCAATCGCCAGCTCCGGCGAGGAGGTTTTGACCTTCAGCCGGGCAAGCGACTGGAGGATGCACTGCTGCTCGGCGGCATCGTCCAGGCTGCTCAGCGCGCCGGAGAACCGATCGAGTGCCGCAAGCGTAATGTTTTTACCCACCGCCATGACCGGCACGATGCCGTCTTTTTTGCGATCTTCCGGCACCATGGCAATGCCGCGGGCAATCGCCTGCTGGCAGTTGTCGATTTTCACCGGCTGGCCGTCGATATAAATCGTGCCCTCCCAGCGTCCCGGCCACACGCCAAACAGACACTGTACGGCTTCGGTGCGCCCGGCACCGACGAGGCCCGCAATCCCAAGAATTTCGCCACGGCGAAGGGAAAACGAGACGTTATTGACGCGCTTAATGTGGCGGTTAACGGGGTGCCACGCGGTCAGGTTTTCCACGCGCAGCACTTCATCGCCCGTTGCGTGGGGTTCATTCGGGTAAAGTGCCGTCAGCTCGCGGCCCACCATCATGGTGATGATGTCATCTTCACTCATCCCGGCGGCTTCACGCGTGCCGATGTGTTGCCCGTCGCGGATCACGCAGATGGTGTCCGAAATGGCTTTGACCTCGTTCAGCTTGTGCGAAATGTAGATACAGGCGATGCCGTGGTTTTGCAGGTCGCGGATGATATTGAGCAGAACCGCGGTTTCCTGTTCGGTGAGCGAGGCCGTTGGCTCATCGAGGATCAGCAGCCTGACCTGTTTATTTAGCGCTTTCGCTATTTCGACCAGCTGCTGTTGCCCGAGGCCCAGATCCCCCACGCGGGTATCTGGTGAAATGTTGAGGCTCACCTGCGCCAGCAGCTTTTCGCAGCGGAGCGTCATGGTGTCGTAATCCAGCACGCCGTGGCGGGAAATTTCGGCCCCGAGGAAGATGTTCTCCAGCACGGTGAGATGCTTCACCAGCGCCAGCTCCTGGTGGATGATGGCGATGCCTTTGCGTTCGGTATCGCGGATGTGTGTCGCCTGGATAACTTCACCGGCAAAGACGATTTCGCCTTCGTAGCTGCCGTGTGGGTAGATCCCGCACAACACTTTCATCAGCGTCGACTTGCCCGAACCGTTCTCACCGCACAGCGAAACCACTTCGCCGGGGTTCAACCGGAGGCTGACGTTGTCGACGGCTTTCACCGTGCCGAAGCGTTTGGTGATGCTTTTCATTTCAAGTAAATAAGGCATAACCGCTCCACATAGCCCGAGGGAAGAACAGTACAACGTGATGCGCCCCCGCAGAGCAGGGGCCGCGCCGGATTACAGTTCGCTCTTCTTGTGGAAACCGTCTTTAACCACGGTGGCGTCAATGTTCTCTTTGTTGACTTCAATCGGTGTGAGCAGGCGAGCCGGAACGTCTTTCAGCCCGTTATTCAGGGTTGCGTCTGCTTTAGGTTGTTTGCCATTGCCCAGCTCCACGGCGATTTCCGCCGCCGTATTGGCCAGCTGGGTAATCGGTTTGTAGACCGTCATGGTTTGGGTGCCTGCGATAATGCGTTTTACGCCAGCCAGATCGGCATCCTGTCCTGAAATGGCGACTTTACCGGCCAGACCCTGGGCGCTCAGGGCCTGGATAGCGCCGCCAGCGGTGGCATCGTTAGAGGCCACAACCGCGTCAATTTTGTTGTTGTTGGCCGTCAGCGCGTTTTCCATAATCTTCAGCGCGTTTTCTGGCAGCCAGCCGTCGGCCCACTGATCGCCAACCACTTTAATTTTCCCGTTGTCGATGTACGGCTTAAGGACTTTCATTTGCCCTTCGCGGAACAGTTTGGCGTTGTTATCCACCGGAGAGCCGCCCATCAGGAAATAATTACCCTGGGGCACTTTGTCTATCAGGCTTTGCGCCTGTAATTCCCCGACTTTTTCATTGTCGAAAGAAATATAATAATCAATGTCCGCATTATTTATCATGCGGTCATAGGCCAGGACTTTTATGCCTTCCTGTTTGGCTTCTTTCACCACGTTACTTAATACCTGGCCGTTATAGGGGATAATGACCAGGACATCGACGCCACGGTTGATCATATTCTCAATCTGCGACATTTGTGTTTCTTCATTGCCGTTAGCCGACTGAACAAACACGCTGGCGCCGAGGGATTCTGCTTTTTTAACAAAAATATCGCGATCTTTTTGCCAGCGCTCCAGACGCAGGTCGTCAATCGCCATGCCAATTTTGACCTCTTTGGCATGTCCTGCAAAGCTTGCAAGGAGGAGCGTAGTGCAAAGCGTTAGAGTCAGGTTCTTTATCTTCATAATTATTAGGCCTTTTTGTAGGGGTATGTGTTGCTGAGATAAAAGAAACATTCACTGCTGAGACGCAGCAAATTTTTAACGCGGAAAGGCGGGCTGGCAATTACAGATTTTTATCTTCTCATTATGATATTTGGTTTATTTCTGAATTTATGACCGCGATCGGATTTTAAAATACGTAACGTCTTAATTACATTTGATTCTGGAATACGCGCCGAAAAATAGTTTGTCTGCGCATTATTTTGCGAGCCAGCGCACAGTTGTGCATTCTCTCAATAGCAGTGTGAAATAACGTAATTGAGCAACCCAAAATGTCTATTCACTATTACTCCTGTATCAACGACTCGCCGCATACCCTGATTATGGAGCTCAATATGCAAGCTTATTTCGACCAACTCGATCGCGTTCGTTACGAAGGCCCAAAAACGACCAATCCTTTAGCATTTCGTCACTACAACCCGGATGAGCTGGTGCTGGGTAAGCGCATGGAAGATCATCTGCGCTTTGCCGCCTGTTACTGGCATACCTTCTGCTGGAACGGCGCCGATATGTTCGGCGTGGGTTCCTTTGACCGCCCGTGGCAGCAGCCGGGTGAGGCCATCGAGCTGGCAAAACGCAAAGCCGATGTCGCGTTTGAGTTCTTCCACAAGCTGAACGTGCCGTACTACTGCTTCCATGACGTGGACGTGTCGCCGGAAGGCGCGTCGCTGAAAGAGTATCTGAATAACTTCGCGCAGATGGTGGATGTGCTGGCGGCGAAACAGCAGCAAAGCGGCGTGAAGCTGCTCTGGGGCACGGCAAACTGCTTCACCAACCCTCGCTACGGCGCGGGCGCGGCAACCAACCCGGATCCGGACGTGTTTAGCTGGGCGGCCACGCAGGTGGTGACGGCAATGAACGCCACGCATCAGCTGGGCGGTGAAAACTACGTCCTGTGGGGGGGCCGTGAAGGCTATGAAACCCTGCTTAACACCGACCTGCGCCAGGAGCGCGAACAAATTGGCCGCTTTATGCAGATGGTTGTCGACCATAAGCACAAAATCGGCTTCCGCGGCACGCTGCTGATCGAGCCGAAACCGCAGGAACCAACCAAGCACCAGTACGACTACGACGTGGCGACGGTGTATGGCTTCCTGAAGCAGTTCGGTCTGGAAAAAGAGATTAAAGTGAACATTGAGGCCAACCACGCCACGCTGGCGGGCCACTCTTTCCATCACGAGATCGCGTCTGCGATTGCGCTGGGTATCTTCGGCTCTGTCGATGCGAACCGCGGCGATGCACAGCTGGGCTGGGACACCGACCAGTTCCCGAACAGCGTGGAAGAGAATGCGCTGGTGATGTATGAGATCGTCAAAGCGGGCGGTTTCACCACCGGCGGCCTGAACTTTGACGCCAAGGTGCGTCGTCAGAGCACCGACAAATACGATCTGTTCTACGGCCACATTGGCGCGATGGACACCATGGCGCTGGCGCTGAAAGTGGCGGCTCGAATGATTGAAGACGGCGAGCTGGATAAACGCGTAGCGAAGCGTTACAGCGGCTGGAACAGTGAGCTGGGCCAGCAAATTTTGAAAGGGCAGTTATCGCTTGCGGAAATCGCGAAGTACGCTGAACAACATCAGCTGGCTCCGCAGCATCAGAGCGGGCACCAGGAACTGCTGGAAAACCTGGTCAATCACTACCTGTTCGATAAATAACAGCATCCAGGCCCGGTAAGCGCAGCGCCACCGGGCATTTCTGTCAAAGGAGTCACCACAATGTATATCGGGATCGATCTTGGCACATCGGGTGTGAAAGCCATCCTGTTGAGCGAGCAGGGCGACGTGTTAGCCACGCAGACGGAAACGCTGCAGGTTTCACGTCCGCATCCGCTGTGGTCGGAACAGGATCCGGAGCAGTGGTGGCAGGCGACGGATCGCGCAATCAAAGCCTTAGGTGAGCAGCACAGTCTGCGCGACGTGAAAGCGCTGGGGATTGCCGGACAAATGCACGGCGCTACGCTGCTCGATAGCCAGCATCGCGTGCTGCGTCCTGCGATCCTCTGGAACGATGGCCGCTGCGCGGAAGAGTGTGCGTTTCTCGAGACGCGCGTACCTGCCTCCCGCGAGATTACCGGCAATCTGATGATGCCCGGCTTTACTGCGCCTAAATTACTGTGGGTGCAGCGCCACGAGCCGGAGATTTTCCGTCAGGTGGCGAAAGTCCTGCTGCCGAAAGATTATCTGCGTTTTCGCATGACGGGCGATTTCGCCAGCGACATGTCCGATGCCGCCGGCACGATGTGGCTCGACGTGGCGAAGCGCGACTGGAGCGAGGCGATGCTGGATGCCTGCCATCTGACCCGGGAACATATGCCCGCGCTGTACGAAGGCTGTGAGGTGACGGGCGCACTGCTGCCAGCCGTTGCTGAGCGCTGGAATATGCCTGCCGTACCGGTGGTGGCCGGGGGCGGCGATAACGCGGCGGGCGCTGTCGGCGTTGGCATGGTTGAGGCGGGCCAGGCGATGCTGTCGCTGGGAACGTCTGGCGTCTATTTTGCCGTCAGCGACGGGTATCGCAGTAATCCAGAAAGCGCTGTGCACAGTTTCTGTCATGCTCTTCCCGGGAAATGGCATTTGATGTCGGTGATGCTCAGCGCGGCGTCCTGCCTGGACTGGGCGGCAAAACTCACCGGCATGGCCGACGTTCCGGCGCTCATTTCCGCAGCCCAGCAGGCGGATGACGCTGCGGGTACCGTCTGGTTTTTACCGTATCTTTCCGGCGAGCGTACGCCGCACAACAACCCGGAAGCGAAAGGGGTGTTCTTTGGCTTAACCCATCAACATGGCCCGGCAGAGCTGGCGCGCGCGGTTCTGGAAGGCGTGGGGTATGCCCTGGCCGACGGGATGGACGTGGTGCACGACTGCGGCCTGAAACCGACGAGCGTCACCCTGATAGGCGGCGGTGCGCGAAGCCCTTACTGGCGACAGATGCTGTCGGATATCAGCGGGTTGCAGCTGGATTTCCGCACCGGCGGGGATGTCGGACCCGCGCTCGGCGCCGCGCGTCTGGCGCAGATAGCTATGAACCCGGAACAGCCGCTTTCGCAACTGTTGCCGCAGCTTACGCTTGAACAGGCGCATCTCCCTGACGCGGCGCGCCATGCGCGGTACGCGGAAAGGCGCGACGTATTCCGCAAAATCTACCAGCAGCTGCTGCCGCTGATGTCGTAAATACGCTTGTCCGGGAGAGGCACGAGGATGTCCTTTTTTGGTCTGTGCGTGCCTTCCTTTCCTTGCCAGTATGGGTTACACCCACTGGCGAGGAGATCCATCATGTCACGCACTGCATTAATCAACATCGATACTCAGCAGTCATTTCACCACCGCAATTACTGGCAGGAAAGCGAGATCCCTGACTTTCAGCAGGCGATGCTGGGGCTGATTGAAGGCTGCCAGGCGCGCAATATTCCGGTCGTTGATATTTTTCATGTGGATGAAGACGGACCCTTCACCCTGGAAAGCGGCTATGTCAAACCGATGGCCTTTTTGCGTCATCAGCCGGATGTGGTTTTCCAGAAACACGTCCATAATGCGTTTACGGATACCGGGCTTGACCGCTGGCTGCGCGAGCGCGATATCAACAGTGTGATTATCTGCGGCATTCGCACTGAACAGTGCTGCGAAACCACCGCTCGGGTGGCATCCGATCTGGGTTATGCTGTGACCTTTGTCAGTGAGGCAACGCTGACGTTTCCCATGACGTACAAGGGCATTACCCTTAGCGCAGCGGAAATTCGCCATCGTACCGAGACGGTACTGTCCGGGCGTTTTGCCGAGATTAAAACGGTAGCGGAGACGCTGGAGTCCCTGTAATGAGCATCGACGTCTGGTTCGTGATGTTGCCCCGGGTGCTGTCATTAGACATGACCGGCCCGGCAGAGACCTTTGTGCTGGCTGGCGACGCGTTTCGCCTGCATTACATTGGCCCGCAGCCGGAGGTTCCGACGTCGATAGGCCTGACGATGGGCGGCATCCAGCCGCTGCCGGAAAGCCTGCCATCGGGCAGCTTGCTGGTCTTGCCGGGAGTGAGCGACTCCCGCTTTCAGTTCTCAACGCCACAGGCGCAGCAGATCCAGCACTGGCTGATGCGCCTGCAGCCGCAGATCCAGCGCCAGGAAATCGTCGTGATGTGCGTCTGTTCAGGGGCCTTACTGGCGGCGAAATCGGGCCTGCTCAACAACCGACAGTGCACAACCCATCATGATGTTATTAGCCGTTTACGCACCGCTGCCCCCACGGCGACGATTAAAGAAAACCGCATCTTTGTGCAGGATGAGAATATCTGGACCAGCGCGGGGATCACGTCGGGCATCGATCTGGCGCTGCACATGATTAACCGCCTGTGCGGCCCCGAAAGGGCGCTGGCCGTGGCGCGTGAAATGGTGGTCTGGTTCCGCCGTTCCGGTGACGATCCCCAGCTATCTCCGTGGCTTCGCTACCGCAATCATCTTCATCCGGCGATTCATCGGGCGCAGGATGCGCTTACCGCCGAGCCGCAAAAAACGTGGAGCTTGCCCGACATTGCCGCCCTGGCGCACGTCAGCCCGCGTCACCTCACCCGGCTTTTCCAGTCACATTTAGGGATTAGCGTTCGCGATTATCTTGAGCAGCTGCGTCTGGCGGTGGCGGAGCAGTGGCTATTGCAGGGGCGCGGCGTGGAGCAGGCTTCACTGGCGGCAGGGTTTTCCTCCCCGCGCCAGTATCATCGCGCCCGGCAGCGAAGCATTAGCTGACGAAGCGGCGAGCGTCTATTCTTTGCAGCAGCATCGACAGCAGCAGGCTGATCGCCAGCGTGGCGGCAAAAATCCAGACGATATCCAGCACCGGCCAGCTTTTTAGCTCAATGCCCCTCGTGCGCAGCGCGTGGATCACCAGCGCGTGAAAACCGTAAATCCCGAGAGAGTGGCGAGAGATAAGACTCAGCACGGGCAGGGGACGCGCGTTCAGGGTGTTTTTGGCGAGCGTGAGCAGCGAAACGGCACAGATAAAGACCATCGGCCCGCAATACAGATACCAGGTATCGGCAAAATTGCCGCGCCACTGCAATTCGTACAGCGTCCCGCGTGAAATCACCGCCACGCCAGCGATAAACAGCGCCCCGCAGAGCCAGTTCAGACCGCGTTTTTGCGTGTCCATCATCCCGATAGCGCGCCCCAGCATGCCGTAAAGCACGTAGTAAAAAGTATCCCCGTTGATATAGAGATTGACCGGCAGCCACTCAAATCCGTCGATTTTCTGCGAGAGCGTATTCGGGTTGGCGATAATGCCAGCCACCACCATCAGGGCCAGCAGCATTTTACCGCTGACGTTTTTTACCTGGATGAGCGGGGAGACCAGATAGATAACGATAATGGCGAAGAAGAACCACAGGTGATAGAACACCGGTTTTTGCAGCACGTATTTCAGCGATAGCCCGGCGTTAATCGTGGTGAACAGGGTGATATAGAGCAGGGCAACGGCGCTGTAGAACCCCAGACAGGCCGCGATGCGAATGAAGTGCCTCGGCTGCGCGCTGCGCTCGCCAAAAAAGAGAAAGCCGGAAATCATAAAGAACAGCGGCACGCTGACGCGTGACGCAGAGTTGAGAATATTGGCGATATCCCAGTTAACGGGGCTGATGCTGTGGGCATTTGTGACGTACCAGGTCGTCGTGTGGATCATGACCACCATCAGACACGCTATTCCTCGCAGGTTATCAATCCAGTTAATTTTTGACTGCATCAGTTCCTCGTATTCCCTGTAAATTGAGTGTGACTGCCGTTGTCCAAAAGTCTTCGTTTGGAAAATTCTGAGTTTTATTCAGCAGGCTTGTAGGGAGGCCGCGAGATTCGCAGAATGCCGGACCGTAATCTATAAAAGCTTTGATACTAAAAATAACAGCCACTGACCAGGGCGGTAATAAAAATGATGATGAAGCGTGTGGCGTCACTCTTTCTGCTGGCGAGCCTGGCGGGATGCAGTGCGCCGCAAGAAGCCCCTGTGCAAAAAGCGCAGCAGGGTAAAATGAGCCCGGAACGTTCACTGGATATGGAAGCGCTCTGTAAGGATCGGGCCGCTCGCCGCTATAACTCGGACGTGCAGAAAATTGATGTCACCGGGTTTGAGCGTTTTCAGGGAAGCTATGAGCTGCGGGGCCATACGTCGCGCAAAGAGGGCTTTGTCTGCTCGTTTGATGCGGACGGTCAGTTTTTACACCTCTCCATGCGCTAGCCTGCTCGCATAATCAACGGCCAGACGCCGTCAGCGCTCTGGCCGCAAGGCTTATTTCCCAATTTTCCCTAAACAACCCCGTTTCGTACTGTATATCTTGCAGCCAGCGGGTATACTGGTCCCTTCCATTTAAAACCACACGTATCCAGCACGAAATACTATGCAAAAGTTTGATACCAAGACCTTCCAGGGCCTGATCCTGACCTTACAGGATTACTGGGCTCGTCAGGGCTGTACCATTGTTCAACCTTTGGACATGGAAGTCGGCGCCGGCACTTCACACCCGATGACCAGCCTGCGCGCGTTGGGGCCTGAGCCAATGGCGACCGCGTATGTGCAGCCTTCTCGTCGTCCGACCGATGGTCGTTACGGTGAAAACCCGAACCGTCTGCAGCATTACTATCAGTTCCAGGTGGTGATTAAGCCATCACCCGACAACATTCAGGAACTGTACCTCGGGTCGCTGAAAGAGCTGGGTATGGATCCAACCATCCACGACATCCGTTTCGTGGAAGATAACTGGGAAAACCCAACGCTGGGTGCCTGGGGTCTGGGTTGGGAAGTGTGGCTGAACGGCATGGAAGTGACCCAGTTCACTTACTTCCAGCAGGTGGGTGGTCTGGAATGTAAGCCGATCACCGGTGAAATCACCTACGGTCTGGAACGTCTGGCGATGTACATTCAGGGCGTAGACAGCGTTTACGACCTGGTCTGGAGCGACGGCCCGCTGGGTAAAACCACCTACGGCGACGTGTTCCATCAGAACGAAGTGGAGCAATCCACCTATAACTTCGAATACGCGGACGTGGACTTCCTGTTCACCTGCTTCGAGCAGTACGAGAAAGAAGCGCAGCAGCTGCTGGCGCTGGAGACTCCGCTGCCGCTGCCTGCTTACGAGCGTATTCTGAAGGCCGCCCACAGCTTCAACCTGCTGGACGCCCGCAAAGCCATCTCCGTGACTGAACGTCAGCGCTACATTCTGCGTATTCGTACCCTGACCAAAGCCGTTGCAGAAGCTTACTACGCGTCCCGTGAAGCCCTTGGCTTCCCGATGTGCAACCGAAACAAATAAGAGGCGGCCATGTCTGAGAAAACTTTCCTGGTGGAAATCGGCACCGAAGAGCTGCCACCAAAAGCCCTGCGCAGCCTGGCTGAATCTTTCGCTGCGAACGTGACCGCCGAGCTGGATAACGCTGGCCTGGCACACGGTAAAATTGAGTGGTTTGCTGCACCGCGCCGTCTGGCGCTGAAAGTGGCAAATCTGGCGGCGTCTCAGCCGGATCGTGAAGTCGAAAAACGTGGCCCGGCGATTGCTCAGGCGTTCGACGCGGAAGGCAAGCCGAGCAAAGCGGCTGAAGGCTGGGCGCGCGGCTGCGGCATCACCGTTGACCAGGCCGAGCGTCTGACCACGGATAAAGGCGAGTGGCTGCTGTACCGTGCGCACGTGAAAGGCGAAAGCGCGGAAGCTCTGCTGCCGGACATGATTGCCACTTCTCTGGCGAAGCTGCCGATTCCTAAGCTGATGCGCTGGGGTGCGTCCGACGTGCACTTCGTGCGTCCGGTTCACACCGTGACCCTGCTGCTGGGCGATACCGTTATCCCCGCGACCATTCTGGGCGTGGCGTCCGATCGCGTGATCCGCGGCCACCGCTTCATGGGCGAGCCTGAGTTCACCATCGACAATGCTGACCAGTATCCGCAGATCCTGCTGGAGCGCGGTAAAGTTATTGCCGACTACGAGCAGCGTAAAGCAAAAATCAAAGCGGACGCCGAAGAAGCGGCGCGCCAGATTGGCGGTAACGCCGACCTGAGCGAAAGCCTGCTGGAAGAAGTCACCTCTCTGGTGGAATGGCCGGTTGTGCTGACCGCGAAGTTTGAAGAGAAATTCCTGGCCGTTCCGGCAGAAGCGCTGGTGTACACCATGAAGGGTGACCAGAAGTACTTCCCGGTTTACGCCAACGACGGCAAGCTGCTGCCAAACTTCATCTTCGTGGCAAACATCGAATCGAAAGATCCGATCCAGATTATCTCCGGTAACGAGAAAGTGGTGCGTCCGCGTCTGGCGGATGCTGAGTTCTTCTTCAATACCGACCGTAAAAAGCGTCTGGAAGATAACCTGCCGCGTCTGCAGACCGTGCTGTTCCAGCAGCAGCTGGGCACGCTGCGCGACAAGACCGACCGCATTGCGGAGCTGTCCGGCTGGATTGCCCGCGAAATCGGTGCAGACGTCAACCACGCGACCCGTGCGGGCCTGCTGTCCAAGTGCGACCTGATGACCAACATGGTGTTCGAGTTTACCGACACCCAGGGCGTGATGGGCATGCACTACGCGCGTCACGATGGCGAAGCGGAAGACGTGGCCGTGGCCCTGAACGAGCAGTATCAGCCGCGCTTTGCGGGTGATGACCTGCCGTCCAACCCGGTTGCATGCGCCGTGGCGATTGCCGATAAGATGGACACCCTGGCGGGTATCTTCGGTATCGGTCAGCATCCGAAAGGTGACAAAGACCCGTTTGCGCTGCGTCGTGCCGCGCTGGGCGTGCTGCGTATCATCGTTGAGAAGAACCTGAACCTCGATCTGCAGACCTTGACCGAAGAAGCGGTGCGTCTGTACGGCGACAAGCTGACCAACGCGAACGTTGTGGATGACGTGATCGACTTTATGCTCGGTCGTTTCCGCGCGTGGTATCAGGACGAAGGTTACACCGTCGACACCATTCAGGCGGTGCTGGCGCGTCGTCCGACCCGTCCGGCTGATTTCGATGCGCGTATGAAGGCGGTTTCCCACTTCCGTACCCTGGAAGCGGCATCTGCCCTGGCCGCGGCCAACAAGCGTGTATCCAACATTCTGGCGAAATCCGACGAGACGCTGAACGAGCGCGTGAACGCAGCAACCCTGAAAGAGCCGGAAGAGATCGCGCTGGCGATGCAGGTTGTGGTGCTGCGCGACAAGCTCGAGCCGTACTTCGCGGAAGGTCGCTACCAGGAAGCCCTGGTGGAGCTGGCCGAGCTGCGTGACGTTATCGACGCCTTCTTCGAGAAGGTGATGGTGAACGTAGAAGATAAAGAGCTGCGTGTTAACCGTCTCTCCATGCTCGAGAAACTGCGCGAGCTGTTCCTGCGCGTGGCGGATATTTCGCTGCTGCAGTAATGTGCCCGCTGTTACACATGCTAAAAACCCGCTTCGGCGGGTTTTTTTATGGGGCTTTTGTAGGCCGGATAAGCGCAGCGTCATCCGGCAGGTTTAGCCGATCGCGATTGTGCCTTCGTCTGTCTGCAGCCAGCGCGGTGCCTTCAGCGTATCGGCAAAGTAGCTGACCAGCTCGCACAGCAAATCTTCCATAACGATTTCAGATTGTCGCGGCAGTAAGCCGTTCATCAGCATCTGCGTAAGCTCCTGACAGTAGCGCCCCAGCTGATCGCACTCGGGTTCGAAAGCTGGAACGCGTGACGGGAGTTCCTTCACGGTCAGGCTGGCTTTTAAAGCGTTCGGAACAGGATCCAGAAGCGTGGGTTGCAGAAGATTCAGGCAGGCATAAAGTCTGCCGTAAAGCGCCATTTTTGGGCCGGGTTCTTCGCAATCTACCAGTGCGTCGGTAAAACGTTCGCAGTTATCCGCCAGTTCGGTGAATTCGGTGGCGTGGTTGAAGGGCAGGGTGATTAAAGAATGAACTTGGGTTGGGGTAGTAGCCATATTGGCAGCCTCCGATAAGTGATAAAGCTTCCACCATCGGAAATGCTAATTTCGCTGGTGGTGGACTGAACAGAGTTAGCATTACCGGCCTTATCGGATACCGGCGCATCTTTCGATGCCCCTGCTCAGCCCACCATTGAGATGTAGCAAAGCATGCTGCACAAAATGTGCCGCCGATAAGATAAGCCAGGATGCTAAACCCGGCACCTGATTTTGCAGGTGCGAAGAGAACTTACTGCTCATCAAAACAGGCGGCAACAGATTTGAGCTATGCCACTGAGGATATTACCATTTCTGGAAAGAGACTCGCAAAATTACCGCAATGAAAAGCATACTGCGGGCAGAGGTCTTACAGCGACGCTATGGTCCGGCTGTAAATCGCTGAGGCGTTTCCTGTAGGCCGGGGCGAGGCGCATGGATGCGCCGAGAGGGCGGGCTTTACAGGGATGTTACCTCCGCCCGTCCCCGATAAGCCGGAATGAATAAGCCGAAGGTACCGCGTAGCGGCGATTTACCGCCGGGAGCCCGGGTAGCCAGGGTGGTGGCGACTGAGCCACCCTGGCACGTTCACGGGTATTGTCGTTACAGAGTAGCAAGGAACATAAAGTGAACGGAATGACCACCAGAGCCGTATGCTCCCCCTCACCCTAACCCTCTCCCTCTCCCCAAAGGGGCGAGGGGATTATTCACTGCTCGCATTAATTTGTGGGGATCCCTCAGCCCAAAGGGAGAGGGAGTATAAGCCGCCCAAAATTTAACCTTGAAATGGTCAACACATTACCGCTATCCTTATCGCGTTAACTTTCTCGCGCTGGAGCGCCCCCCAAAAATGAACAAACACGACTGATGAATTTCGATCCTTGCTAAACGCCATCGCGTCGGCAGGGGATGTTTTGATTTCATTCAGGAGTGCTTATGGCTCATTTTGCGCAGTCCCCTTCTTTTATTTTTCATCAGGTCACCTGTCAGTTTCCGACGGGCGATACCCTTTTTGGTCCGCTGAATCTCACGCTGGAACCCGCCCTGTGCGCGCTGGTTGGCCGTAACGGCAGCGGGAAAACGCGTCTGCTGCGTCTGCTGGCGGGGCTGGACGAACCGGCTACCGGTCATATTGAACGCTTTGGCTCGCATGTCTATGTGGCGCAGCAGCACGTCATTTCTCCGCAGACGACGCTGGCTGAACTGCTCGGGTATAACGCGATTTTTACGGCGCGTAAGCGCATCGACAGCGGCGATTGCCAGCCTGACGATCTGGAGCTGCTCGACGGCCACTGGGATGTTGCCGAGCGTCTGAGCGAGGCGTTTAGCAATGCGCAGCTTCCACCCTTTGACCCGGATAAACCCGCGGGTGAACTCAGCGGCGGCGAGCGCATTCGCGCCCTGCTGTGCGGGGCGTTTACGGCTGAGGCGGATTTCATGCTGCTGGACGAGCCCACTAACCATCTGGATCGGCAAGGCCGGGCGTGGTTCTACGACCAGCTCAGCCGTTTTCAGGGCGGCGTGCTGGTGGCCTCCCATGACCGCGAACTTCTGGAGCAGGTGCCGCGTATCCTTGAGCTGAGCGCCTCGGGTCTGCGCAGCTACGGTGGGAATTATGCGGATTATCAAACCCAGCGCGATGCCGAACAGCAGGCGGCCCGCGCGGCGCTGGAACATGCGGCAACCGAGCGCAAACGCACTCGGGTACGCATGCAAAAAGAGCATGACGACAGCCAGCGGCGTTCGGCAAAGACATTGCGCACCGTCGATACCCTGAATATCGCGTCGTTCGAGCGGGTCAAATATAAAGGCGCGGCAAAGGAGCGGATCGGCTCCTGGAAAAAACAGCACAGCGAGCAAAATGATGCCCTGAATGCTGCGGTAAACAAGGCGCGTGAACGCGTTGAGGAAGATAGCCCGGTAATGTTCACCCTGCCGGGGAGCCAGATCCCGGAGGGGAAGCAGGTGCTGGTGCTGGAGGATCTGGTGCTGCCGCATGTGCCTGTTCCTCCGCTCAACTGGCGGATGGACGGACCGATGCGCGTGGCGTTAAAGGGACCGAACGGCTGCGGCAAATCGACGCTGTTAAAAACCCTCCTCGGCGAGATTGCCCCCCGTTCGGGTACCTGTAAGGTTTCAGTCAGCTGCGCTTATCTCGACCAGCATCTGTCCCAACTCGATCTTTCGCAGTCGGTCATGACGCATCTCAACCTGGGTCATACGCCTCTGGAAGAGGGGGTATTGCGAACCCGTCTGGCGCAGCTTCAACTGGGCGCCGACAAAGTTACGCTCCCGCTGGCGGAGCTCAGCGGCGGCGAGCGTCTTAAGGCCGCCCTGGCCTGCGTGCTGTGGCGCGCGGAGGCCACGCAGCTTCTGCTGCTGGATGAACCGACCAACCATCTGGATCTGGCCTCGGTTCAGGCCATTGAAGCGGCGCTGGCCGGTTTCCCCGGGGCTCTGCTGGTGGTATCACACGATGAGGCTTTTTTAAGAGGCTTAACGTTAACGCATGAATGGGTATGGGAAGAGGCGGGCTGGCGTTGTGATAGCCTTTAAAACACAAGCCCCCGCAAAGGCGGGGGCATTCAATCTTCACTACGCTATCTGTTTGCTGAGTGCAGGGTTGGCCTGAATCAGGCGCATCAGCCTTAGCTCGGTTGGGGTGGGTTTCTCACGTTTTGACTCCCACTCCTGCACCATAGCCACGCTGACACCCATCGCTCTGGCGAATTCTTCGGTTTTCAGTCCTGTCCCTTTGCGCAATTGCTCATATTCTGTAAAGGGATTGGATTTTTGTTGCAGGGTAATCGTCTGCGGTACATCTTTAAAAATGATCTGTTCCAGGCTGCTCAGCAGCTCAAACTCAGGATCTTTATATTCCATTGAGGACTCCTCTTAAATCTCACATCGTGATCAAGAACATCAGAGAGCCAGTTAAGAATAGTCCCTAATACGAACCCAGGATCGTCACGGGTGTGATTAATCGTGCGGTAACGATCGCTTTATCCGATTCAGCAATATGGACAGTTATGCTAATTCCCTGATTAGTCATACGTCGCCTTCGCCAGGTATTTTTTTGTAAATGGTAAGAAGTAAATCGGCAATAGCCGTTTTGCATGAAAAGAGTATCTTGCAAGGCTGACCTGGACTATCCTTGTCAGCGTCGGGCACGCGTGTGCCGGTGTGCGCTTTTTTGGGTGAAAGGAGTAATAAAATGGCGACAGGAAAGTCCTGCTCTCGCTGGTTTGCGCCTATTGCGGCGTTGTTGATGGTTGTTAGCCTGAGTGGGTGTTTTGATAAAGAAGGCGATCAGCGCAAAGCGTTTATCGATTTTCTGCAGAATACAGTGATGCGCAGCGGCGAGCGGTTGCCGACGCTGACTGCGGATCAGAAAAAACAGTTTGGCCCCTTCGTGTCCGATTACGCCATTCTTTATGGTTATTCACAGCAGGTGAGCCAGGCGATGGATTCCGGAATTCGTCCCGTGGTGGATAGCGTGAACGCCATCCGCGTTCCGCAGGATTATATGACGCAGCGCGAACCGCTTCGCCAGTCCAATGGTGCGCTTGGCGTGCTGAGCCAGCAGTTGCAGAATGCGAAAATGCAGGCTGACGCGTCACGTTCTGCGCTGAAGCAGGGCGACGATCTCAAACCGGTCTTCGACAAAGTGTATGAGAAAGTGGTGACAAAACCGTCTGAAGCACTGCAACCGCTGATTCCGGCCGCGCAAATCTTCACGCAGCAGCTGGTTCAGGTGGGTGACTTTATCGCCCAGCAGGAGGCTCAGGTGAGCTTTGTTGCCAACGGCATTCAGTTCCCGACCTCGCAGCAGGCAAGTCAGTACAATACGCTGATTGGGCCGCTGGCCTCTCAGCATCAGGCCTTTAGCCAGGCCTGGAGTGCCGCCGTCACGGCCACAGAATAAACCGAAAAAACCCCGCCTCTGGCGGGGTTTTTTTATGCTTATCGAAAATAACGCTTGTCATTCTTCTACCACATCGGTATAACTATCCCCGTCGGTTTGTTACACAGACCTAAAGCAGTTTAGTAAAGCAGTCCAGATTGTTATCCATAGATACCCTTCGTTGTGACCCTTCCTTCATCGCTTAAAAATCTGTAACGCAATCCATCAAGCCGGAAGGCTCAATATATTTGTTAATAAGGTAATTTCTATGTCTGCTAAAATGACTGGTCTGGTAAAATGGTTCAACGCTGATAAAGGTTTCGGCTTCATCACTCCTGACGATGGCTCAAAAGACGTGTTCGTACACTTCTCTGCTATCCAGAACGATGGCTACAAATCTCTGGATGAAGGTCAGAAAGTTTCCTTCACCATCGAAAGCGGCGCTAAAGGCCCAGCAGCTGGTAACGTTGTAAGCCTGTAAGCTTCCAACCCAGTAGCACAAAATTCAAAAACCCGCCTTCTGGCGGGTTTTTTCGTTTCTATCGTTGCACCTGCGGGTTCACGCAGTTTATCTCCACCTTTCCGCTAAGGGCGGCGATGAGATTATCGACCGCAGTGGCCGCCATGCTGTAGCGCGTCTCATGGGTGGCTGAGCCGATGTGCGGCAGGGCAACCACGTTAGGCAGCGAAAGCAGCGGGGAATCCACCGGCAGCGGCTCCTGCTCAAAGACGTCCAGACCTGCTGCATGGATCTCACCGTTCTGCAGGGCCTCAATCAGCGCCTTTTCATCCACCACCGGGCCACGACCCGCGTTAATGAAAATGGCTGACTGCTTCATTTTCTTAAACGCCTCTTTGCCAATCAGATGACGCGTTTCGTCCGTCAGCGGCAGAACCAGGCAGACAAAATCGGCTTCCTGCAGCAGGGTATCCAGCTCGCAGTAGCGGGCGTTGAAGCGTTCCTCAGCTTCACCGTGACGGCGACGCGCGTTATACAGAATCGGCATGTTAAAACCAAAATGCGCGCGCTGCGCCAGCGCCAGCCCGATACGCCCCATGCCAACAATGCCCAGCGTTTTGCCGTGAACGTCCACGCCGAACCAGTCCGGACCAATGCTTTTTGTCCACTCGCCCGCTTTCACGCGCCCGGCGACTTCCACCACGCGACGGGCCGTGGTGAGTACCAGCGCCATCAGCGTATCGGCAACGGTTTCCGTCAGGGCATGTGGCGTATGCATCAGCAGGATCTTGCGGGCATTAAGGGCATCCACATCGAAGTTGTCGTAACCCACGGAAACGGTAGAGGTAGCACGAAGCTTCGGCATTTTCTCCAGCAGGGCGACATCCACTTTCTCGCTTGAACCCAGCAGGCCTTCGGCGCTGGCGAACGCTTCGGCGTGCTGCGCCACGGTTTCCGGGCTCAGGTTCTTCACCTGCGTGACGGTGAAGTGTTCTTCAAGACGTTTCTGCAGATCTTCCGGCAGTGCTTTATACAAAATGACGGACGGCTTCATGCTAATCTCCGTTGATTTTTAAGGATTCAGGCGTGGCGAGCGCCGACAGGGTGTTGTTGATTATTAGCAGGCTTAACAATCAGAGTAAGCCACACGGAGGCGAAAAGCGCCACCCCCATAAAGATGTACGATGCGGACGGACTGCCGGTGGCACCGTTCAGGTAACCGACGAACCAGGAGCCGCAGAACGAACCCAGCGCGCCCATACTGTTAATCAGCGCCATCGCGCCACCCGCCACGTTACGCGGCAGCATTTCCGGGATGATGGCAAAGAACGGACCGTACGGGGCGTACATGGCTGCACCGGCAATGACCAGCAGGGCGTAAGAGGCCCAGAAGTGATTCGCGCCGACGGCCCAGGAGCCAATGAACGCAAAGGCAGCGATCAGCAGCAGCGGCCAGACAAACAGCTTACGGTTCTGCAGCTTATCCGATGCCCATGATGCGACGATCATGGCGATGGTCGCGGCCAGATACGGTACGGAAGAGAGCCAGCCCACTTCTACCATGCCGAGGTTCTCACCGCCGCTGCGGATAATCGACGGCAGCCACAGCACAAAGCCGTACACGCCAATGCTCCAGGTAAAGTACTGCGCGCAGAGCAGGATCACGTTGCGCGAGCGGAAGGCTTCACCGTAGTTGCGAACCGCCTTCAGACCTTGCTGTTCTTTATCCAGCTGCGCCTGCAGCGCCGCTTTTTCATCTTCGGAAAGCCATTTCGCCTGGGCAGGTTTATCCTTCACCAGCACCCACCAGCAGAATGCCCAAATTACAGCCGGGACCCCTTCGATGATAAACATTTCGCGCCAGCCGAAGGACTGGATCAGGTAGCCAGACACCACCGACATCCACAGCACCGTGACCGGGTTACCGAGGATCAGGAAGGTATTCGCGCGCGAGCGTTCGGATTTGGTAAACCAGTTGCTGATGTAGATCAGCATCGCGGGCATAACCGCCGCCTCAACGACGCCGAGGATAAAGCGAATGGCGGCCAGGGCAGGAATATTGTTCACCACACCGGTCAGTGACGCGCAGGCGCCCCACAGGATCAGGCAGACGAAGATCAGCTTACGCACGCTGCGGCGTTCCGCATAAATCGCGCCGGGGATCTGGAAGAAGAAGTAGCCCAGGAAGAAAAGGGCACCCAGCAGGGAGGAGATACCTTTGGTGATGCCAAGGTCCTCTGTGATCCCCGCCGCGGACGCGAAGCTGAAGTTGGCACGGTCAAGGTACGCCAGGCTGTACGTGATAAACACGATTGGCATGATGTACCACCAGCGTTTTACTGCATTGGTCGAACTGTTCATAGGCTTGCCTCTGTTGTTGAGGTTGTTACCGCCGTTGTCTGTAGGGTACACGGTGGCTTAATTATTTGGGCCTCTCCCTGTGGGAGAGGGTATTTAAACGCCGAGCTCTGCTCGCGTGGGTAATCCTTCGCTGTCGCCCTGCACCTGAATGGCCAGCGAGCCAATCTTGTTGCCCCGCGCGACGGCCTGCTGCAGCGTTTTGCCTTCCAGCAGGGCGCTAATCACGCCCACGGCAAAACCGTCGCCCGCGCCGACGGTGTCGACAACGTTCTCAACCTTCACCGCCGCGACCGCGCCCTGTTCGCCGTTGGCCGTCTTAAACCATGCGCCATCGGCACCGGTCTTCAGCACCACCGCTTTTACCCCTTTATTCAGGTAAAAATCGGCAATGCCTTCCGGCGTATTTTCACCCGTCAGGATCATCCCTTCTTTCAGGCCCGGCAGAACCCAGTCCGCTCTGAACGCCAGACGATTGAGCTTCTCGACCATTTCCGCTTCGCTTTTCCACAGCACCGGGCGCAGGTTCGGATCGAAAGAGAGCGTTTTTCCCTGGGCGCTGAGAGTGGCTGCTGCATGATCCAGCAGCTCATACGAGCTGGCAGACAGCGCTGCCGCCACGCCGCTCAGGTGAAGGTGGCGCGCGGAGGCGAAATAGTCGGCGTGGAAATCCGCGACAGAGAGATGGCTTGCGGCCGATCCTTTACGGAAATACTCCACGATGGGATCGGTTCCATTTTCGACCTTAGATTTAAGCTGAAAGCCGGTAGGGAAGCGTCCATCAAGGGTAACGCCTGCGGCATCAATACCCTCTTTTTTCAGCGAGTCGAGGACGAAATGGCCAAAGCTGTCGTCCCCCACGCGGCTGACCCAGCCGACGTTCAGGCCAAGGCGCGCCAGGCCGGTCGCGACGTTCAGCTCTGCGCCTGCCACGCGTTTGATAAAGTGCTCTACCGCGCTCAGTTCGCCCGTTTCAGTGGCGACAAACATCGCCATGGCTTCGCCGATCGTGATGACATCCAGCGTCTTGTGCATGATTTACTCCTCGCGCAGCAGGTTGACGTAATGGCGGGTAACGGCGGTTAAATCCGTCCCTTCCAGCGGGAACTCGATACCGCGCGGGGCATCGGCAGGCAGCTGGCCGAGCAGATCCAGCCAGCGCGCATCGGCGTGGTCCGGTGCTACTGCGCGGAAGTTGTCTTTATGCGGCACGGCGGCTTTAACGTGGATATAGCTCACCGCAGGGGCCAGATGACGCGCGGCCTCTTCGGGCGAATCGCCAACCCACAGCCAGTTGCCCATGTCGAAGGTCAGCGTGACGGGGAGCGCCATTTCCCGGCAGGCGGCCTGGAAGCGCTGCATGGGCGCGAGCTGACCGCAGTCGGTCTGATCGTTCTCCACGACCAGCGCCATGCCGCTTGCGTTCAGCAGGCTACGCAGGGCGTCGAGAGGCTGCGCGTCGCGGAAATGGCCCAGGGAAACCTTCAGCCACAGGGCGTTCAGGGTGCTGGCCTCAGAGAGATAGCGGGTCAGGTCCGGGTTGAGGGTGCCGTCGGGCATAAACAGGGCGGCGGGGGCGGAGTAGCACGCCAGCAGGCCGAGCAGCTCAATAGATTCTCCCAGCGCAGGCAGCGCCAGCAGCTCTTCGCTGCTGAACAGTTCCCGGCGGATCTCCACGCCGTCTGCTCCTGCGCCTGCAATAACGGGCAGCATCGCCCGCTGACCGCCCGCCTGTCGCACCTGTTCCGCACCGTACGCGGCGGTGACCACCATAATTTTCCTGCCCATCTTCGGACTCCATCGCAACATATCAATACTATTACGCTAGATGGAACCGGTTCCAAAGAAAAGGTCAGGATGTCGAATTTATGATCGGTATCACAAGGGAAAATTAACGCGCGGTGGAGCCGCGAACGATCAGCTCGCCGGAGAAGACCTGCTCGCGAACGGCATCGCTGGTGCCTTCAATGCGACGAACCACTTGTTCAACAGCAGCATAGCCAATCTGCCAGGTGGGCTGTTTGAGTGTCGTAATGCCGACGCCTGCCAGCTCCGCCCACTCCAGTTCATCAAACCCCAGCAGACCGATATCGCTGCCCCAGTGCAGGCCAATGCGCTTGAGCGAGCGGGCGACCTGAAGCGTCAGCGCCCCGTTGGCGGAGATAACGGCTTTGCGCATCCCGCGATGGCGCGTGTGGAATTGACGCAGGGTGTTGTCGAGCTGGTCGGCTTCGTGAAGCGGCGTTTCGGCATTTTCGGCGATAACGCCGGGATATCGCTCCAGCGTGGCGCGAAATGCGCCCAGGCGCTCGCGACGGGTATTGACCATCCCTAACGGTTCACTCAGAAACAGAATGGCCTCGAATCCCTGTTCGATCAGGTGTTCGGTGGCGGTCGTGGCGGCCTGGGTGTTATCCAGCCCGACCACATCGCAGGCAAATTCCGGAATTTTACGGTCGATGAGGACCATGGGCAGCGAGGACTGCTGCAGGCGGTTTAAACCCTCTTCCCGCATGCCCACCGCGTTAACCACAATTCCTTCGACCTGGTAGCTGCGCAGCAGATCGAGATAGTGCAGCTCCTGATCGACTTCATTGTTGGTATTACAGACCAGCGGCGTGAAACCCTTCTCGCGACAGGCGGCTTCAATACCGCTGAGCACGTTAACGGAATAGGGGTTGGTGATATCGGCGATGATAAGCCCGATAAGGCGGGTGCGACCGCGTTTGAGCCCGCGCGCCATAAGGCTGGGACGGTAGTCGAGATCGGCAATGGCTTGTTCAATACGCGCCAACAATGCGTCGGACAACAGGTGTTTCTCGCCGTTGAGGTAGCGCGAAATGCTGGTTTTACCGGTTTTGGCGGCTTTCGCCACGTCGCTGATGGTGGCCCGGGCTGGTTTGCTCATCGCTGATTTCCCTGAATTTAGTGTGAATACCTTAACGGGAAAATCGGACGAATCAAGTAATTTGCCTGGTGGCGCTGCGCTTACCGGAGGTTGCGGTCTGATGCCCTCACCCCAACCCTCTCCCACGGGGAGAGGGGGAAATGCGTTTACTGAATTGGACTTAACGTAATTTCAACGCGACGGTTCTGCGCTTTGCCTTCCGCCGTGCTGTTGCTGGCGATAGGGTTAGCAGGGCCCATGCCGCTGGTGCGGATGCGGTTCGCTTCAACGCCCTGGGTGATCAGCGAGCTGGCGACGGCGTCGGCGCGCTGCTGGGACAGACGCATGTTCAGATCCTGGCTGCCGGTGCTGTCGGTATAGCCAATCACGTTAACGGCGGTCTTGTTGTACTCTTTCAGCACCATCGCTACGCCGGTAAGGGTGTTTGCGCCCGCGGGTTTCAGCGTCGCGCTGCTGCTGTCGAAGGTCACGTTGTTCGGCATGTTCAGGATGATGTTATCGCCGCTGCGCGTCACGCTCACGCCGGTACCCTTCATTTTGTCGCGCAGCTTCGCTTCCTGCACGTCCATGTAATAGCCGACGCCGCCGCCCAGCGCCGCGCCCGCCGCTGCGCCAATCAGCGCGCCTTTGCCGCGGTCTTTCTTGGAGGAGGAGAGCGCCCCCACGCCTGCGCCGACCAGCGAGCCGATACCCGCGCCAATGCCGGATTTACCCGCTTCGCGCTCACCGGTGTAAGGGTTGGTTGTGCAGCCAGAAACAGCCAGTGCACCGCTCACCAGAGCGGCAATAACGAGTACGCGTTTTTTCATCTTCTTTCCTTAATCCTTTTTATTCTTTGCCACGGCGAGCGTGGCAGTTGATTATGACGTCCAGATACGGAGAAAATTCCGGGTATAACTCTGAAATTTGTGACAAACCATAAACTGCCTCAGCAAGAAGGCCGTAAAACCTGCACGCAACCAGGAGCGCACGCTTGAGCACCTCAACGAAAACCATTCTGACCGCCGCCCACTGGGGGCCGATGCTGGTCGAAACCGATGGCGAAAATGTTCTGTCGTCCCGCGGGGCACTGCCAACCCAACATTCCAACTCGTTACAGACCGTCGTTCGCGATCAGGTGCATAGCAAAACGCGCGTGCGCTGGCCGATGGTGCGTAAAGGTTTTCTGGCCTCGCCGGACAAGCCTCAGGGTATTCGCGGTCAGGATGAGTTTGTTCGCGTGAGCTGGGATGACGCGCTGGCGCTGATCCACGCCCAGCACAAGCGCATTCGCGACAGCTACGGGCCGTCGTCCATTTTCGCCGGGTCGTACGGCTGGCGTTCGAACGGCGTGCTGCACAAGGCCTCAACGCTGCTGCAGCGCTACATGAGCCTGGCGGGAGGCTATACCGGCCATCTGGGGGATTACTCCACCGGCGCGGCGCAGGCGATCATGCCGTACGTCGTGGGCGGGAACGAAGTGTACCAGCAGCAGACCAGCTGGCCGCTGGTGCTGGCGCATACCGACGTGGTGGTGCTCTGGAGCGCTAACCCCCTCAACACGCTGAAAATTGCCTGGAATGCCAGCGACGAGCAGGGCATTGGGTATTTCGACGCGCTGCGCAAAAGCGGCAAGCGCATCATCTGCATTGATCCAATGCGCTCTGAAACCATGGATTTCTTCGGCGACAGCGCCGAGTGGATTGCCCCGCATATGGGCACCGACGTGGCGATGATGCTGGGAATCGCCCATACGCTGGTCGAAAACGGCTGGCACGACGTCGAATTCCTGACGCGCTGTACCACCGGCTTCGATAAATTCGCCGACTACCTGACGGGCCAATCCGATGGGGTAGCGAAAACGGCAGAGTGGGCGGCAGAGATTTGTGGTGTTCCTGCGGACAAACTCCGCGAACTGGCGGCGCTGTTCCATAAAAATACCACTATGTTAATGTCCGGCTGGGGAATGCAGCGCCAGCAGTTTGGCGAGCAAAAACACTGGATGCTGGTCACGCTTGCCGCAATGCTTGGGCAGATCGGCACGCCGGGCGGGGGTTTTGGTCTCTCGTATCACTTTGCAAACGGCGGTAACCCAACGCGTAAAGCGGCGGTGCTGGCGTCACTGCAAGGCTCGGTGCAGGGCGGTGCGGATGCCGTTGATAAAATCCCGGTGGCGCGGATCGTTGAAGCTCTGGAAAACCCCGGCGGTTTTTATCAGCACAACGGTCTGGACCGCCACTTCCCGGATATTAAATTTGTCTGGTGGGCGGGCGGGTCGAACTTCACGCACCATCAGGATACCAACCGCCTGATCCGCGCCTGGCAGAAGCCGGAGCTGGTGGTCATTTCAGAGTGCTTCTGGACCGGCTCGGCCAAACACGCCGACATCGTGCTCCCGGCGACCACCTCGTTTGAGCGTAACGATCTCACCATGACCGGCGACTACAGCAACCAGCATATGGTTCCGATGAAGCGCGTTGTCGCCCCGCGCGATGAGGCGCGTGATGATTTTGACGTGTTTGCTGAACTGAGCGAGCTGTGGGAAGCGGGCGGTCGCGAGCGTTTTACCGAAGGGAAAAACGATCTGCAATGGCTGGAGACCTTCTACCAGATTGCCGGACAGCGCGGCGCGGCGCAGGGCGTGACGCTTCCGCCCTTTGCTGAGTTCTGGGAGGCGAACCAGATCGTCGAGATGCCGGAGAGCGAACAGAACGCGAAGTTTGTCCGTTTTGCCGATTTCCGCCGCGATCCGGAGAACCACCCGCTGAAAACCGAGAGCGGAAAGATCGTGATCCACAGCGAGCGCATCGCCAGCTTTGGCTATGCCGACTGCCCGCCACACCCTACGTGGCTTGAGCCGGACGAGTGGCACGGCAACGCCCAGCCGGAACAGCTGCAGGTGTTGTCAGCGCATCCCGCGCACCGTCTGCACAGCCAGCTTAACTATACCTCCCTGCGCGAGCAGTATGCGGTCGCCGGGCGAGAGCCGATCACGCTGAACACCCTTGATGCGAAAGCCCGCGGGATCGCGGACGGCGACGTGGTGCGCGTCTGGAACTCGCGCGGGCAGGTGCTGGCAGGGGCGGTGGTGAGCGACGGGATTAAGCCGGGCGTGATCTGCATTCATCAGGGTGCATGGCCCGACCTGGAGCCCGCCCAAGGCGGTATCTGTAAAAACGGGGCGGTTAACGTGCTGACCAAAGATCTCCCCAGCTCGAAGCTGGGGAACGGTTGCGCAGGGAATACGGCCCTGGCCTGGGTCGAGAAATATCAGGGACCCGCGCTTACCTTAACGGCGTTTGATCCGCCTGCCAGCTCATGATCCACGTCGGGTGCTGAGTGTCATCCTGCCAGGCGCTGTCTTCAATGCGAAAGCCCTGAGCATGGTAGAAATTCACCGCCCGGACATTTTTCTGGTACACCTCCAGCGTTAAGTGCGGGAAGCGCTGTTGAACATGGTTCAGCAGCGCGCGCCCGATGCCTTTACCGATGCATGACGGCGCGACAAACAGCGCGCCGACAAACTGAGACTGCATCACGCTGATAAATCCGCAAGGTTCGCCGTCCTGTTCCCAGACCCAGGTTTCCGCCGACGGCAGGTAAACGTCCCGCACCATAGCCTCGTTCTCTTTCCAGTAACCCGGCTCGATAAACGGATGCGCTTCCGTGGTGCTTTCAAGCCACAGGCTCAGTAGCGCCGCGGTATTCTCACTTTGCCATTTGCGGATCATGATGGCCTCCCGGATGACAGAAGCAGCCGGTAACGTGGTCGTTGACCAGGCCACAGGCCTGCATAAAGGCGTAGCAGATGGTGGAGCCGACAAACTTAAAGCCGCGTTTTTTCAGGGCCTTCGAGAGGGCATCCGAGGCCGGGGTAGAGGCCGGGATTTCCGCGAGCGTGGCGGCCTGGGTGACCTGCGGATCGTTGTTCACAAACGTCCAGACAAAATCTGAGAACGATTCGCCGTTTTGTTCCATCGCCAGGTAAGCGCGCGCGTTGCCGATGATGGCCTGAATCTTACCGCGATGGCGGATGATGCCGGCGTCCTGCACCAGGCGTTCCACATCCTCATCGGTCATGGCGGCGACGGCGACAGGATCGAACTGGTGGAAGGCGTTACGATAGTTTTCGCGTTTCTTCAGTACCGTAATCCATGACAACCCCGCCTGCTGGCCCTCCAGGCAGATCATCTCAAAGAGTTTTTTGCCATCCGTTTCCGGCACGCCCCATTCCCGATCGTGATAGTCGATATAAAGCTGATCCTGGCTTACCCAACCGCAACGTTCCATCCGTCATCTCCCTTATTGATACTGATTTCGCAAAAATTTCGTTCTGACTGGCTTGACGTGTTTACTATAAAGACAATAGTTAATACAGGGCTATAAGCTCTTCCTGAATAACGACAAATATCGCCGAATTCGGCTCTCTCTGGGGTCGCGTTGATGATGATAAAAAAAATCAGTGGTCGCCATGCTGCTTCTGGCCTGGTGGGAATTTCAGCCTGCCTGTTCTTTTGTAATACAGCGTCTGCCTGGCAACAGGAATATATCGTTTCAGACGCCCAAAATAATACGGCGGAACGCTATACATGGGACGCGGATCACCAACCGCGTTATGAGGATATTCTGGCTGAGCGTATTCAGTCTTCGCAAAACGCGCCGGGTCTTGCCCTGAATATACCGTCTGGCAGCACGACGGAGGGGACGATGAGCGTGGGCTGGAATTTTCCGGTTTCAGCGCATATCACTACCGGCCCGGTAGTGGCGTGGCGGTACGACGGCACGGCTCCTATGATGATCAACGAGTTTGGTGATAGCGCGTCGACGCAGGCACTCACCGACCCGCTCTGGCATGCCAGCGTCAGCACGCTGGGGTGGCGCGTGAATACCCAGTACGGCGATCTCCGTCCCTGGGCGCAGATCGGCTATAACCAGCAGTTTGGTGAAAACCAGTGGAAATCGCAGTTTGGCATGCCGCAAACGCCAGCCCCTGCCCAAAACGGTAGCTGGATGGACGTCACCGTGGGAACGGATATTCCCTTTAATACGCACATGGCGGCCTATGCGTCGCTGGCTCAGGGGGAGCACACCACCGCCGGTGAGGAGTTTTTGTACACCCTCGGCGTCAGCGCGAATTTCTAACGTTGTTACTTTTTTAAACGTTACGATAACATCTCGAATACAATAACCACGGGCTTTACGGCGATAGCGGGTACTAACACGCTGTCGCTTTATTCCCGGGCCAGGCCATTCATTCCCGATTCCAGGCATTTCATTCCGTTTCGCCTGCATTTCATGCCGTTTTCCCCCAGGCGTATTAAGGTTTTGTTTATCGTTGTCCTCAGCGAACTTCCTTAATTTCTCTTGCAGGACAACTGCCATGAACACATCAACTTATAACCGCACGCGCTGGCTCACGCTCTTTGGCACCATCGTCACCCAGTTTGCGCTGGGGTCGGTCTATACCTGGAGCCTGTTTAACAGCGCGCTTTCCGACAAACTCGGCGCACCGGTCAGCCAGGTTGCGTTCTCCTTTGGTCTGCTGAGCCTGGGGCTGGCGATTTCGTCTTCCGTCGCGGGCAAGCTGCAGGAGCGTTTTGGCGTGAAGCGTGTGACCATGGCGTCCGGCATTCTGCTGGGTCTGGGCTTTTTCCTGACGGCGCACTCCAGCAACCTGATGATGCTGTGGCTGAGCGCCGGCGTGCTGGTGGGGCTGGCGGATGGCGCAGGTTACCTGTTGACGCTGTCAAACTGCGTGAAGTGGTTCCCGGAGCGTAAAGGCTTAATCTCCGCATTCGCCATCGGCTCCTATGGCCTGGGCAGCCTCGGGTTCAAATTTATCGACTCCCACCTGCTGGCGTCCGTTGGCCTCGAAAACACCTTTATGATCTGGGGTGCAATCGTGCTGGTGATGATTCTGTTCGGCGCCACGCTGATGACCGATGCGCCGCAGCAGGAGGTCAAATCCGTTAACGGCGTGGTGGAGAACGACTTCACCCTCGCGCAGTCCATGCGTAAGCCGCAGTACTGGATGCTGGCAGTGATGTTCCTGACGGCCTGCATGAGCGGTCTGTATGTGATCGGCGTGGCGAAGGACATCGCGCAGGGGATGGTGAAGCTGGATGCGGCCACGGCGGCCAATGCGGTGACCGTGATCTCCATTGCTAACCTCTCCGGTCGTCTGGTCCTCGGTATTCTGTCTGACAAAATCGCCCGCATCCGTGTGATTACGATTGGGCAGGTGGTTTCGCTGGTCGGCATGGCGGCGCTGCTGTTCGCTCCGCTGAATGAAGCTACCTTCTTCGCGGCGATTGCCTGCGTGGCCTTTAACTTCGGCGGCACCATTACCGTCTTCCCGTCGCTGGTGAGCGAGTTCTTTGGCCTGAACAATCTGGCGAAAAACTACGGCGTGATCTATCTGGGCTTCGGGATCGGCAGTATCTGCGGCTCGCTGATTGCCTCCCTGTTCGGCGGGTTCTACGTGACCTTCTGTGTGATATTTGCCTTGCTGATTATTTCCCTGGCGCTGTCAACCACGATTCGCCAGCCGCAGCGCGAAGTATTTAAAGAAGTACATGCATAACGTTTGATATGCCAGATAACAAAGCGCCCATCGGGCGCTTTTTTCTTGATTTAGCACAAATGCATAATTAATTCTCGCCCGAGAAACGTTAAATAAAGAGGGTGAATCATTTGAGTGATTTATAGATTGCCAAAAACAATATATAAATTATATTGGTTTATTCCTAATAAACGAGTGGCTTATACGGACTCTCTTATATCTTTATGAATTTACTTAGTTTTAATTTTGGCTAAAGATTACCTTCATTTATTCTAATTTTAAAATCTAAATTCCCGTCTATATACTCCATTTCCTCACAGAATGCAGGTTATTCCTAAGGATGCGTTCTGTCATCTACCGTCATAAATGGAGTTTTTAATGAAAAAGGTTATTTTTGCACTGTCTGCTCTCGCTGTAGTTTCCACCTCTGCTTTCGCGGCTGAATCTGGTGACGGCACCGTTAAATTCACCGGTGAAATTGTTGACGCGCCATGCGTAATTTCTACTGACTCTCAGAACCAGGAAGTTGTGCTGGGCCAGGTTAAGAAATCTGTCTTCAAAGCGATTGGCGACAAATCTGTTTCCACTCCTTTCCAGATCAAACTGGAAGACTGCGACATCACCTCTAAAACCAAAGTTAACGTGAGCTTCACCGGCGTTGCAGATGCAGACAACGCAAAACTGGTTTCTGTTAACACTGAAGCGGGTGCGGCAAGTGGTGTGGGCATCGGTATCTACGACAACGCTAACAAAGCGGTTGATATGAACACCGGTAAATCCACCACTACGCTGGCTGCTGGTCAGACCGTGCTGTACTACACCGCTAACTACGTTGCGACCAAAGCCGCTGTAACCACCGGTTACGGTAACGCAGAAGTAGACTTCAACCTGTCCTACGAATAATCGACTTTTCGTCAGTAACAGACAATCACAATGGCAACGGAAACCCCGTTGCCATTTTTTCCAGCGGAGTCTCAGGGAGAGAAGCATGAACCGCTCACGTTTGATATCTTGCGCAGCACTGGCGCTGGCGCTGATTTCACAAAACAGTTTTGCAGGCGGCGTGGCATTAAGCAGCACGCGCGTTATTTATGACGGCAGCAGAAAGGAAGCGTCTCTGACGGTCAATAACAAAAGCACCACGGATGAATTCCTTATTCAGTCATGGATTGATGATGCCAGCGGTAATAAAAAGACGCCGTTTATTATCACTCCACCTTTATTTAAATTAAGCCCGACGAAAAATAACGTCTTACGTATTGTGAATACCGCTAATACGTTACCGCAGGATCGTGAGTCCGTTTACTGGGTTAACGTGAAAGCGATTCCTGCCAAAAGTGAAAACGCGGATGGTAAAAACGTGCTGCAGATTGCCGTGCGTACCCGCTTAAAACTGTTCTATCGCCCGGTTGGCCTGAAAGGCAACAGCATGGACGGCTGGAGCAAACTGAAGTTTACAAGCGCAGGGGCAAACCAAATCAAAGTAGAAAACCCATCTGCCTTTAACCTCACTTTTAATAAATTTTATGCCAACGGCCGTGATATTGAAAAAGCGGGAATGGTTCCAGCGAAAGGCTCGTTGAATATTGAACTGCCAGCCGGCACCGGCAAGGTAAACGAAGTCAAATACAACATTATTAATGACTTCGGTACGGCTGGCGACATGCTGACTCAGCGCGTTAATTAATACGTTTTGAAGGTTTATTACTATGCCATGGACGCATCTTCCTCAGGTCAATAAGACCCCGCGTTTCCCCCTGTCCGCGCTTGCGCTGATGGTTGCGGGCACGCTCCCCGCGTATGCGGGAACATTTAACCCGCGCTTTCTGGAAGATGTGCCGGGTATTGACCAGCACGTTGACCTTTCAATGTACGAATCCAATAAAGCCGAACAGCTGCCGGGTAAATACCGCGTGTCGGTGGTGGTCAACGATAAAAAAATGGAGTCTCGCACCCTGGAGTTTAAGGCTGCGACAGAGGCTCAGCGCGCAAAAATGGGTGAAAGCCTGGTGCCGTGCTTAAGCCGCGTGCAGCTTGAGGACATGGGCGTGCGTATTGACAGCTTCCCGGCGCTGAAAATGGCACCGCCGGAAGCGTGCGTGGCCTTTGAAGACATTATTCCTCAGGCCGCCAGCCATTTCGATTTTGCAGACCAGACGCTGATCATGAGCTTCCCGCAGGCCGCGATGAAGCAGACGGCGCGCGGTACGGTACCGGAATCCCAGTGGGATGAAGGGGTGAATGCTCTGCTGCTGGACTATAACTTCTCCGGCAGCAACGCCAGCTATGACTCGCACGACGGTGACACCAGCTACAACAGCGACAGCTACTATCTGAACCTGCGCAGCGGTATGAACCTGGGCGCGTGGCGTTTACGTAACTACAGCACCTGGACGCGTAACGACGGCAACAACCGATGGGATAACATCGGCACATCCTTAAGCCGTGCCATTGTGCCACTGAAGTCACAGCTGACGCTGGGGGACACCTCTACGTCCGGTGATATTTTTGACAGCATTCAGATGCGCGGCGCGCAGTTAACCTCCGACGAGGAGATGCTGCCTGACAGCCAGCGCGGGTTTGCACCGGTCATCCGCGGTATTGCCAAAAGTAACGCCGAAGTGACCGTTGAGCAGAACAACTACGTTATCTACCGTACTTTTGTTCAGCCGGGTGCGTTTGAAATTAATGACCTGTACCCAACCTCAAACAGCGGTGACCTGACGGTCACTATTAAAGAAGCGGATGGCAGCGAGCAGAAGTTCGTACAGCCGTTCTCCGCGGTGGCGATCCTCCAGCGTGAAGGCCATCTGAAGTACAGCCTCTCCGCAGGGGAATACCGTGCCGGGAACTATGACAGCGCCGAGCCGAAATTCTGGCAGCTGGATGCCATGTACGGTCTGCCGTACGGCTTTACCGTTTACGGCGGGTCGATCTTCTCTGACGACTATTACTCGCTGGCGGGTGGCTTAGGTAAAAACTTCGGTTACATCGGTGCGGTCTCCGTCGACGTGACCCAGGCGAAAAGCAGCCTGGCCAACGATGAAAGCTCGGAAGGTCAGTCTTACCGCTTCCTTTATTCCAAGAGCTTTAACAGCGGTACCGATTTCCGTCTGCTGGGTTACAAATATTCGACCAGCGGATACTACACCTTCCAGGAAGCGACGGATGTACGCAGCGATGCGGACAGCTCGTACAGCCAGTACCACAAGCGTAGCCAGATTCAGGGCAACGTGACGCAGCAGCTGGGCACCTGGGGCTCGGTCTATTTTAACGTCACGCAGCAGGACTACTGGAACGATCAAGGTAAACAGCGCTCGCTGAACGCCGGTTACAACGGCCGTATTGGACGCGTGAACTACAGCATCGCCTACACCTGGACGAAAAGCCCGGAGTGGGATGAGAGCGATCGTCTGCTGTCATTCTCCATGTCGATTCCGCTGGGACGTATGTGGAGTAACTACCATCTCACGACCGATCAGCATGGCCGCACCAACCAGCAGCTGGGCGTGAGCGGTGCCGCGCTGGAAGACCGCAACCTGAACTATAGCGTGCAGGAAGGCTACGCCAGCAACGGCGTGGGTAACAGCGGCAGCGTGAACCTGGATTACCAGGGCGGCGTGGGTAGCGCCAGCCTGGGTTACAACTACAACCGCGACGGTCAGCAGGTGAACTACGGTCTGCGCGGCGGCGTGATTGCCCACAGCGAAGGCATTACGCTTTCTCAGCCGCTGGGCGAGTCGATGGCCATTATCTCCGCGCCGGGCGCGCGCGGTGCGCACGTTATTAACAACGGCGGTGTGGAAGTGGACTGGATGGGTAACGCGGTCGTGCCTTACCTCACTCCGTACCGTGAAACGGAAGTCTCACTGCGAAGCGACAGCCTGAACAACCGGGTTGACCTGGATACGGCCTCCGTCAACGTGGTGCCGACGCGCGGCGCGATTGTCCGGGCCCGCTTCGATACCCGCGTGGGCTATCGCGTGCTGATGAACCTGACCCAGCCTGACGGCAAAGCGGTACCGTTTGGTGCTACCGCCACGCTTCTGGACAGCAAAAAAGAGTCCAGCAGCATCGTCGGGGAAGACGGACAGCTTTATATCAGCGGGATGCCAGAGAAGGGCGCGCTGCAGGTGAATTGGGGCAAAGGCCAGGCACAGCAATGCCGCGTGGCGTTTACGCTCCCGGAACAACAGGATAACGCCGGCGTGGTGATGGCGAATGCCGTCTGCCGGTAACAGGGAAGGATTTTACTATGTTTAAAAAGCTTACGATGATTGCTGGCCTGCTGGGCGGGTCAGCGCTGTTCTCCGGCCAGGCGCTGGCGGCGGCGGACTGGGGGCCGTGTGATAACTCAACAGGGTCACCTCAGGTGTTTAACGCTCCACTTGTTACAACCATTACAGATACATCAAGGAATACAAGCGGAGCGACTTTTCCCGATGAATTATCCTGGAATCTGGGCGGTACGTATCCTTTAACCTGCCAGTGTCCTGATGATACCAGTCAGACAGCGGAAACACTCTGGCGTGCAACGTCACCAATGTCCCCGGGGCATAAAGACGGTGACCTCCAGTATTACATTGTGAATGACAATATCCAGCTAGCCGCGAAAGTATACCTTCAAGGCGAGAGGATGGAGGATGTCGCTGTACCTTTTGATAATGAATCGAATAGATCAAAAGCCAGACACGGTTGTGAACAGCCTGCGAACTTTGGATCCGGAGCGCGAGGAACAATATCACTTTATATTGCGCATCCGTTTGTCGGACAGGTGATTATTCCCTCAACGCGTGCGTTCGACATTTATGCCACGCATAAAGAATACGTCTATAGTGCAAAACCTGTAGCGGAAGTGTTCTTTTCTGGAAGTATCACGGTTCCACAAGGCTGTGAGCTATCGAGCGGCAGCACGCTGGAGATCCCGTTTGGTGAGTTTAAGGCCAGCGACTTTAAAGATCGAAAAGGGCAGATTGCAAAAGGTGCCACGAAATTCACCAAAGAACTGCAGTTTAAATGCACCAATATTTCTGATGGCGTAAAGGTCTATCTGCATATTGAAGGGCTTGCGAACAGCAATGATTCGAACGCCATTGATATGGGTAACCCGGATATCGGCGCGGTGATTGAAGGGGCCAACGGTAAAGTCTTGGTGCCAAACAGCACCAGCTTTGAACAGCAAATGAACGTATCAGCCCTTGTTGATGAGACGCACCGTACAGCTTCAACAACTATTTCAGCTTACCCGATAAGTACCACCGGTAAATTACCTGCCGCCGGGGAGTTCGAAGGGATTGCCACCATGCGTATTGACGTGGAGTAAGCAAGATGAAACTCATTCATGCGTTTATACCTGCGTGCTTGTTATTTACTGCACCGGCGATGGCAGAATCAATCAATATCGGCTCTGCAGGTGATATCCACTTCACCATCACCATTAAGGCGGCCACCTGTGAGCTGGAAAGCGACAGTATTGACGTCAATATGGATACCGTGGTGCTGACGCGCCCGGTGAGAGTGGGTAAAGAGCTGAACCAGAAAAGCTTCAGTATTGGCTTAAAAGATTGTGCGTATGCCACCAAGGCCTACGTCACAATGGACGGTGCGGCAGACGCCACCAACCCATCGCTCTTTGCCCTGGATAGCGGTGGCGCGACCGGCGTGGCGTTGAAAATCAAAAGTTCTGGCGGCGTGCAGCAGTTCCCCTCCAGTACGGACAGCACGCCCGTGGAGCACACCGTCTGGTTTGATGGGACGAACAAGCTGAACTACATCGCCAGCTATGTTCCAGTTAAATCTGATGCCACCGTGGGCGCGGCGAACGCGACGGTGAATTTTAGCGTGGTATACGAGTAATCACAGAGGGCCAGTTCGCTGGCCCTTTTCCCTTTTTACGGGGTCGCATCCGTGGACTTTTCTCTTCTCGATCTGATTTTTTGTAAAAATCTTCATCGATCACACTCTCTGCTGCCACTTTTTATTACCGCTGTGGTCTACTTATCGCGGTTGTAGACGTTTCTGATAACGGTTTCTCCCGCACCTACTTACTCTGTCTGCTTTCTCCATGAGATTCGACGGGTCTTTATACCCCTTTCCCCAGGGTTGTTTGAATGAAATATATTAGGTCTCTTACCCAGCAACGTTTGTGTCTGATGCTGGCTGTCTATATCGGTTTGTTTCTGAATGGCGCGGTGCTGTTCAGAAGAGTGGAAGGCTATTTTGAACACCTCACCGTAAGCAATGCGATTTTCGCCGCGATTGAAGTGTTTGGCTCTGTTCTGGCTACCTTTTTCCTGCTACGCCTGCTCTCTCTCTTTGGCCGCCGGACCTGGCAAATTATGGCCTCGCTGGTGGTGATTATCTCCGCCGCCGCAAGCTATTACATGACATTTATGAACGTGGTCATTGGCTACGGTATCGTTGCCTCGGTGATGACCACGGATATCGATCTCTCGAAAGAGGTGGTTGGGAAAGGCTTTATCGTCTGGACGATTTTAACCTGTCTGATCCCGCTGTTCTTTATCTGGAGCAATACCTGTCGCTATACGCTGTTACGCCAGCTGCGCACGCGTGGACAGCGAATCCGCAATATCGTCGTCGTCCTGCTGGCCGGGCTGCTGGTATGGGCGCCTATCCGCCTGATGGAAACGCAGCAAAAACGCGTCGAAAAAGCGACGGGCGTGGATATGCCAAGCTATGGCGGCGTGGTGGCAAACTCCTATTTGCCGTCTAACTGGCTGTCAGCGTTAGGCCTTTATGCCTGGGCGCAGGCGGATGAATCCAGTGATGTGAAGTCTCTGATCAATCCACTGAAAAAATTCACCTACCAGCCGCCAGCCGACGGGATTGATGATACGTACGTCGTCTTTGTCATTGGCGAAACGACGCGCTGGGATCACATGGGCATTCTCGGCTATGACCGGGATACCACGCCAAAGCTGGCGCAGGAAAAGAACCTGGTGGCCTACCGTGGCTACTCCTGCGATACCGCAACCAAGCTCTCGCTGCGCTGCATGTTTGTGCGTGAAGGCGGTGCAAGCGATAACCCGCAACGCACGCTGAAAGAGCAGAACGTGTTTGCCGTGCTGAAGCAGCTTGGATTTAGCTCTGACCTGTTCGCGATGCAAAGTGAGATGTGGTTCTACACCAACACGCTGGCAGATAACATCGCGTACCGCGAGCAGATTGGCGCCGAGCCGCGTAACCGCGGTAAAAACGTCGACGACATGCTGCTGCTGGAAGAGATGTCGCAGTCCCTCAAGAACCATCCACAGGGCAAGCATCTGGTTATTCTGCATACCAAAGGGTCGCATTACAGCTATTACCAGCGCTACACGCGTGATTTCGCGAAGTGGCAGCCTGAGTGTGTGGGCATTAATAAAGACTGCAGCAAGCAGGAGCTGATCAACGCCTACGATAACTCGGTGCTGTATGTGGATACCTTCCTGAGCCGGGTGATTGACCAGCTGCGCGATAAGAAAGCGATTGTGATTTACGCGGCAGACCACGGTGAATCCATCAACGAGAAAGAGCATCTGCACGGTACGCCGCGCAAGCTGGCACCGCCGGAGCAGTTCCGCGTGCCAATGATCATGTGGATGTCGGATAAGTACCTGGAAAACCCGGAGAAGGCGAAGATGTTTGCTCAGCTGAAGAAAGAGGCGGAGATGAAGGTGCCGCGTCGTCACGTTGAGCTGTACGACACCATTATGGGCTGTCTCGGCTATACCTCACCGAACGGTGGGATTAACGAAAACAACAACTGGTGTAAACTCCCTGATAACACCGCAAAAGCCGCGCAGTAGCTGCTCTGGCGAGAATATCGCCAGTTGAATGGCTTTTTGAAAATAAGGGATTGACGGGGGCGCACCTCAGCAGTAAGATGCGCTCCGCATTCGGCGAGTAGCGCAGCTTGGTAGCGCAACTGGTTTGGGACCAGTGGGTCGGAGGTTCGAATCCTCTCTCGCCGACCACATTCTGAAAAGGGCTAACCGCAAGGTTAGCCCTTTTTGCATTATGGCCTTATCCCGTCAGAGTATCCAAAACGCCCCTTAGACCTGCTTCTCCCTGCCTGTTAACGATTTTGTGACATAATCCATTGTATTTTTTTATATATAGATTGATCTTTTTTCGCGTTGCTTATGGATAACCTCAGCATTTTTCGCTGTGCGTTTTAACGTTCGCGGTATTTAGTGCTCAGATAATCACCGTTCTGCAAGAAAATTTACACATTCTGAATAAAAGTTAATCACTGATTGTTGCGAAATATGAAGAGAGTTGTGCTGCAAGAGGGCGAGTAGCATAAATTTCCCTGCTGAAAACTGGCACACATAGTTTTTTTAATCTTTGTTTGCGGTTTCTCACACTCCGCGTAAATCCCCGTCACCTGTATTGACGTTTTCACATTCTGTTGACAGATTGTAGGGCATGAGGGGCATTTCAGGGACGATCTGCGCTGCAACTCAAACGCTCTTCTGAAAGGATTCTCCATCCCTTTAAAGCCTTCGGGCATCACCGACCGGACCGGGTAAAAAATAAATAAAGGTCTGGCGGCGTAACACAACAAAGCAAAACATCACATTGGAGCAGAATAATGAGTATTTCCTTGAAGAAGTCAGGGATGCTGAAGCTTGGTCTGAGCCTGGTGGCTATGACCGTGGCAGCAAGCGTACAGGCAAAAACCCTGGTTTACTGTTCTGAAGGCTCGCCGGAAGGCTTTAACCCACAGCTCTTTACCTCTGGTACGACTTACGACGCAAGCTCTGTACCGATCTATAACCGTCTGGTTGAATTCAAAACCGGTACCACGGAAGTGATTCCGGGTCTGGCCGAGAAGTGGGACGTCAGCGAAGACGGTAAAACCTATACCTTCCACCTGCGCCAGGGCGTGAAGTGGCAGGACAGCAAAGAATTCAAACCAACGCGCGACTTCAACGCCGACGACGTTGTGTTCTCCTTCGACCGTCAGAAAAACGCGCAGAACCCGTACCACAAAGTGTCTGGCGGCAGCTATGAATACTTCGAAGGGATGGGTCTGCCAGACCTGATTGCTGAAGTGAAAAAAGTGGACGATAAAACGGTTCAGTTCGTGCTGACGCGTCCGGAAGCACCATTCCTGGCTGACCTGGCCATGGACTTCGCCTCAATTCTGTCTAAAGAGTACGCGGACAACATGCTGAAAGCCGGTACGCCGGAAAAAGTTGACCTGAACCCAATCGGTACCGGTCCATTCCAGCTGCTGCAGTACCAGAAAGACTCCCGCATTCTGTATAAAGCGTTCGAAGGCTATTGGGGCACCAAGCCGCAGATCGACCGTCTGGTCTTCTCCATCACGCCTGATGCTTCCGTGCGTTACGCAAAACTGCAGAAAAACGAATGCCAGGTGATGCCGTACCCGAACCCGGCTGACATCGCCCGCATGAAGCAGGACAAGAACATCAACCTGCTGGAGCAGGCTGGTCTGAACGTAGGCTATCTCTCCTTCAACACCGAGAAGAAACCGTTTGATGACGTGAAAGTGCGTCAGGCGCTGACCTACGCGGTGAACAAAGAGGCGATCATCAAGGCCGTTTACCAGGGCGCTGGCGTTGCTGCCAAAAACCTGATCCCACCAACCATGTGGGGCTATAACGACGACGTTAAAGACTACAGCTACGATCCTGAGAAAGCGAAAGCGCTACTGAAAGAAGCGGGCCAGGATAAAGGCTTTACCGTTGAGCTGTGGGCGATGCCTGTTCAGCGTCCATACAACCCGAATGCACGCCGTATGGCGGAAATGGTTCAGGCTGACTGGGCTAAGGTTGGCGTTCAGGCCAAGATTGTGACCTACGAGTGGGGCGAGTACCTGAAGCGCGCCAAAGCGGGTGAGCACCAGGCGGTAATGATGGGCTGGACCGGTGACAACGGGGATCCGGACAACTTCTTCGCCACCCTGTTCAGCTGCGCGGCGGCGAAAGACGGTTCTAACTACTCTCGCTGGTGCTACAAGCCGTTTGAAGACCTGATCCAGCCGGCGCGTGCGACCGACGATCACAACAAACGTATTGAACTGTACAAGCAGGCTCAGGTTGTTATGCACGATCAGGCTCCGGCGCTGATTGTTGCTCACTCCACCGTGTACGAGCCAGTGCGTAAAGAAGTGAAGGGCTACGTGGTTGATCCACTGGGCAAACACCACTTCGAAAACGTATCTGTTGAATAATAAGTAGGGTGTTCTCCCTCTCCCTTTGGGAGAGGGCAGGGGTGAGGGTCGTGCATGCATCCCCTCACCCTAACCCTCTCCCTATGGGAGAGGGAATTTACATTTGTGAGCAATACAGACGTCACGCCACTGGTCGTGCGTCATCAGAGAGAATCCGGGTTATGTTGCAGTTCATCCTCCGACGTCTGGGACTTGTTATCCCCACGTTTATCGGTATCACCCTTCTCACTTTTGCCTTCGTCCATATGATCCCCGGCGACCCGGTAATGATTATGGCGGGCGAGCGTGGTATTTCCCCTGAGCGCCATGCACAGCTGCTGGCGGAACTCGGTCTCGATAAGCCGATGTGGCAGCAGTACCTCCACTATATCTGGGGCGTGTTGCACGGTGATTTAGGGATTTCGCTGAAAAGCCGTCTTCCGGTGTGGGACGAGTTCGTGCCGCGTTTTAAAGCGACACTGGAGCTTGGCGTCTGCGCCATGATTTTCGCCACTGCGGTGGGTATTCCTGTCGGGGTACTGGCTGCCGTCAAGCGTGGCTCTATTTTTGACCATACCGCCGTGGGCCTGGCGCTGACCGGCTACTCCATGCCTATCTTCTGGTGGGGCATGATGCTGATCATGCTGGTATCGGTGCAGCTTAACCTGACACCGGTCTCCGGGCGCGTCAGTGATATGGTCTTCCTGGATGATAGCAACCCGCTCACCGGCTTTATGCTGATTGATACGGCTATCTGGGGCGAAGAGGGCAACTTCATTGATGCCGTGGCGCACATGATCCTGCCTGCCATGGTGCTGGGCACCATTCCTCTGGCGGTGATCGTGCGTATGACCCGTTCATCGATGCTGGAAGTGCTGGGTGAAGATTATATCCGCACCGCGCGCGCAAAGGGCCTGACGCGTATGCGCGTCATCATCGTTCACGCGCTGCGTAATGCCATGCTGCCGGTGGTGACCGTTATCGGTCTCCAGGTGGGGACGTTGCTGGCGGGGGCGATCCTAACCGAAACCATCTTCTCCTGGCCGGGCCTTGGACGCTGGCTGATTGATGCGCTGCAACGCCGTGACTATCCGGTTGTGCAGGGCGGTGTACTGCTGGTCGCGACGATGATTATCCTCGTCAACCTGCTGGTCGATTTGCTGTACGGCGTGGTGAACCCGCGTATTCGTCATAAGAAGTAAGGGACCATCATGTCACAAGTCACTCAAAATAAAGTGGTCGCTGCACCGGTTCCTATGACGCCGCTGCAGGAGTTCTGGCACTACTTCAAGCGCAATAAAGGCGCGGTGGTAGGGCTGGTGTATGTCGCAATCATGATCCTGATTGCGGTGTTTGCGAACTTCCTCGCACCGTATAATCCGGCGGACCAGTTCCGCGATGCGCTGCTCGCGCCGCCTGCGTGGCAGGACGGCGGTAGCCTGACGCACCTGCTGGGTACCGATGACGTGGGCCGCGACGTGCTGTCGCGTCTGATGTACGGCGCGCGCCTGTCGCTGCTGGTCGGCTGTCTCGTTGTTGTGCTGTCGCTGATCATGGGCGTTGTACTCGGCCTGGTTGCCGGTTACTTCGGCGGCATCGTTGATAACATCATCATGCGCATCGTCGACATCATGCTGGCGCTGCCAAGCCTGCTGCTGGCGCTGGTGCTGGTGGCGATCTTCGGCCCGTCGATTGGTAACGCCGCGCTGGCGTTGACCTTCGTGGCGCTCCCTCACTACGTGCGTTTAACGCGTGCGGCGGTGCTGGTGGAAGTGAACCGCGACTACGTCACCGCGTCTCGCGTGGCGGGTGCCGGTGCGATGCGCCAGATGTTCGTTAATATCTTCCCTAACTGCCTTGCGCCGCTGATTGTTCAGGCGTCGCTCGGTTTCTCTAACGCCATTCTTGATATGGCCGCTCTTGGCTTCCTGGGCATGGGTGCACAGCCGCCAACACCGGAGTGGGGCACCATGCTCTCCGACGTGTTGCAGTTCGCACAAAGCGCCTGGTGGGTTGTCACCTTCCCGGGTCTGGCAATCCTGCTGACGGTGCTGGCATTTAACCTGATGGGTGATGGCCTGCGTGATGCGCTTGATCCCAAACTGAAGCAGTAAGAGGCACGAGATGGCGTTATTAAATGTAGATAAATTATCGGTGCACTTCGGCGACGAAGGCACCCCGTTTCGCGCCGTGGACCGCATCAGCTACAGCGTAAATCAGGGCGAAGTGGTTGGCATAGTCGGGGAGTCCGGTTCCGGTAAGTCAGTGAGCTCACTGGCGATCATGGGGCTGATTGATTACCCGGGCCGCGTGATGGCGGAAAACCTGCAGTTCAACGGTCAGGACCTGAAGCGCATTTCTGAAAAGCAGCGCCGCCAGCTGGTGGGCGCGGAAGTGGCGATGATTTTCCAGGATCCCATGACCAGCCTGAACCCCTGCTACACCGTTGGTTTCCAGATTATGGAAGCGATTAAGGTGCACCAGGGCGGGAATAAGAAAACCCGTCGTCAGCGCGCAATCGATCTGCTGAACCAGGTGGGTATTCCGGACCCGGCATCGCGTCTGGACGTTTACCCGCATCAGCTCTCCGGTGGGATGAGCCAGCGCGTGATGATCGCGATGGCGATTGCCTGTCGACCAAAACTGCTGATTGCGGATGAACCGACGACGGCGCTGGATGTGACCATTCAGGCGCAAATCATCGAGCTGCTGCTGGAACTGCAGCAGAAAGAGAATATGGCGCTGGTGCTGATTACGCACGATCTGGCGCTGGTGGCCGAAGCCGCGCACAAAATCATCGTGATGTATGCCGGTCAGGTGGTCGAGACCGGAAATTCACACGATATTTTCCGCGCGCCGCGTCACCCGTATACCCAGGCGCTTTTACGCGCGCTGCCGGAGTTTGCCCAGGACAAAGCGCGTCTGGCGTCGCTGCCGGGTGTGGTACCGGGTAAATATGACCGTCCGCAGGGCTGCCTGCTCAATCCGCGCTGTCCGTATGCGACGGATAAATGCCGGGCAGAAGAGCCAGAGCTTAACCAGCTTGCTGACGGTCGTCAGTCGAAATGCCACTACCCACTCGATGATGCCGGGAGGCCAACACTATGAGTACGCAACAGGCCACCACGCAACAGCCGCTGCTGCAGGCCATCGATCTGAAAAAATATTACCCGGTGAAGAAGGGGCTGTTTGCCCCTGAACGCCTGGTGAAAGCGCTGGATGGCGTCTCTTTTAACCTCGAACGCGGTAAAACGCTGGCGGTGGTGGGAGAGTCAGGCTGCGGTAAATCCACGCTGGGCCGTCTGCTGACGATGATTGAAGTGCCGACCGGCGGTGAGCTCTATTATCAGGGGCAGGATCTGCTCAAGCACGATCCGCAGGCGCAGAAGCTGCGTCGCCAGAAAATCCAGATTGTGTTCCAGAACCCCTATGGTTCTTTGAACCCGCGTAAGAAAGTCGGGCAGATTCTGGAAGAGCCGCTGCTGATCAACAGTAATCTGAGCAAAGAGCAGCGTCGTGAAAAAGCGCTGGCGATGATGGCGAAGGTCGGCCTCAAAACCGAGCATTACGATCGCTATCCGCACATGTTCTCCGGCGGCCAGCGTCAGCGTATCGCTATTGCGCGCGGGCTGATGCTCGATCCGGACGTGGTGATTGCCGATGAGCCGGTCTCTGCCCTCGACGTATCCGTGCGTGCGCAGGTGCTGAACCTGATGATGGATCTCCAGCAGGAGCTGGGGCTGTCTTACGTGTTCATCTCCCACGACCTGTCGGTGGTGGAGCATATTGCTGATGAAGTGATGGTGATGTACCTGGGGCGCTGCGTGGAGAAGGGGACTAAAGACCAGATCTTTAATAACCCTCGTCACCCGTATACCCAGGCGCTGCTCTCTGCAACGCCGCGTCTGAATCCGGACGATCGTCGTGAGCGTATTAAGCTGACGGGTGAGCTGCCAAGCCCGCTGAATCCGCCTCCGGGATGTGCGTTCAACGCCCGCTGCAGTCGCCGCTTTGGTCCGTGTACCCAGCTCCAGCCGCAGCTGAAGGATTATGGCGGCCAGCTGGTTGCCTGCTTCGCGGTCGATCAGGATGAAAATGGCGAGAAGCCACAGGCATAACGAAAAAAACCGGCGCTAGGCCGGTTTTTTTTATGTCTGCTCGATTATTTCCGCAGGCGAATCTGGTCGACGGCGTGCTTCTCGCTCTTGGTGAGGATCAGGCTCGCACGCTCGCGCGTCGGCAGGATGTTCTCTTTGAGGTTGACGTAGTTGATCTCGTTCCACAGCCCCGTGGCCACGTTGACTGCTTCTTCTTCAGAAAGCTGAGCATAGTGGTGGAAATAGGAATCCGGGTCAGTGAACGCCCCTTCGCGGAACTTCAGGAAGCGGTTGATGTACCAGTTTTGCAGCAGGTCTTCCGGCGCATCGACATAAATAGAGAAATCGACGAAATCCGAGACGAATACGTGATGTGGGTCGTGCGGATAGTCCATCCCGCTCTGCAGCACGTTCAGACCTTCCAGAATCAGGATGTCCGGCTGGACCACGGTTTTATCCCCACCCGGGATGCGATCGTAGATTAGGTGTGAATAGACTGGCGCAGTCACGTGCGGCACGCCGGATTTCAGGTCAGAGACAAATTTCACCAGACGGTGCATATCATAAGAAAGCGGGAAGCCTTTCTTCTTCATCAGTCCGCGTTCTTTTAACACCTCGTTCGGGTGCAGGAAGCCGTCGGTGGTGATCAGCTCCACGCTGCGGTGTTCCGGCCAGCGGCTCAACAGCGCCTGCAGGACGCGCGCGGTGGTACTTTTACCCACGGCCACGCTGCCTGCGATACTAATGATATAAGGAATGCGTTGACCGTTCGTCCCGAGAAACTGCTCCAGCACGGCCTGACGACGCAGGTTCGAGCTGATATAGAAGTTAAGCAAGCGAGAGAGGGGGAGATAAATTTCTGCCACCTCTTCCAGGGACAGATCTTCGTTTATCCCTTTTAACCGTGCGATTTCACCTTCCGTCAGCGTCATAGGGACGGAATCACGCAGGGCAGCCCACTGGCTGCGGTTAAAGTGAAGATAAGGCGTCATTAACGTTTGCTCTTTTTTGCTCATAAGCATGCTTCAGTGAGCCAGCATCACACTGCCGGATCGTGGCTCATCACACAGTTAATTTTGGACAATGGGCAGGAGGTTAACACCAGATGACAGGAATAATAAGAAAAAAGATGGAAAGCGCTGCGTAACGCGGAAGCCGTCACGCTACGGTGAATACGGTGCAAAACACGCTGATATGTTGAATATTTGACCTCAAATGACTACTTTTACAGCGTCTGATGTGCTCTTCGCATAAAATGTGAGCGAAAGAACGTTTTATGCAAATTTTTAGTTGCATGACCGCGCAGGTATCCATAGAATGCGCGCTACTTGATGCCGACTTAGCTCAGTAGGTAGAGCAACTGACTTGTAATCAGTAGGTCACCAGTTCGATTCCGGTAGTCGGCACCATCAAGTCCGGTGGGGTTCCCGAGCGGCCAAAGGGAGCAGACTGTAAATCTGCCGTCACAGACTTCGAAGGTTCGAATCCTTCCCCCACCACCACTTTCTGGCAGCGTAAATGCCGCCGGAGCTGGTTGGAAAAATTAGCCAGCTCAAACTGAAAAAGAGAGAAATCTCTTTTTTTGTTACAGAAAGAACTGGGTAGCCGAGTTTCAGGATGCGGGCATCGTATAATGGCTATTACCTCAGCCTTCCAAGCTGATGATGCGGGTTCGATTCCCGCTGCCCGCTCCAATACGTGCTGATATGGCTCAGTTGGTAGAGCGCACCCTTGGTAAGGGTGAGGTCCCCAGTTCGACTCTGGGTATCAGCACCACTTCACTTCTCCTTCCCGTTTCTCTCTGTTTCAATTTTACTGTATTCAACAATTCAGGCATTTCGCCTGGTTGATGTGGTGATATCACCGATTTATCCGTGTCTTAGAGGGACAATCGATGTCTAAAGAAAAGTTTGAACGTACAAAACCGCACGTTAACGTCGGTACTATCGGCCACGTTGACCATGGTAAAACAACGCTGACCGCTGCAATCACTACCGTTCTGGCAAAAACCTACGGTGGTTCTGCTCGCGCATTCGACCAGATCGATAACGCACCAGAAGAAAAAGCTCGTGGTATCACCATCAACACCTCTCACGTTGAGTACGACACCCCGACTCGCCACTACGCACACGTAGACTGCCCAGGCCACGCCGACTATGTTAAAAACATGATCACCGGTGCTGCGCAGATGGACGGCGCGATCCTGGTTGTTGCTGCGACTGACGGCCCAA